>MDTG01195808.1_pt1 | contig 22119 bp, 23 predicted proteins | sample 811421 | NCBI WGS metagenome assembly MDTG01 (sample SAMN05326645, study PRJNA326480) | marine metagenome | isolation source: seawater | place: Pacific Ocean: South East | collected 2011
CCATATCCGAGGAGATTGTAAAAACACGTTCGTCTAAGTTTCATAAGTTTGGTCATCTCAGTGGTCATGTCAGTGGGAGCAAACATGACGTATTTGGTAAGTTTGGGTAAGTTTGTGGTGACGAAACTTAAACTTCTAAGGACATGTAAAATGAGGGTGTTGGTCATGGCTGCATCAGTGTACTTTCTGTACATCTTCCATCCATTCATTCTGGGCTTCATTGCAAGTGTGATGGCACCCGCTAATCATCACGTAACAGCCATTTAATCCAATCGTAGCTAAATGCTCGATAAGACACTCTTGTTGGGTGGTGCCGCAGTCATCTTCATCATGAATACCGCAACTGGTGTGAACGACCTAAGCCGTGTGTTTAATCACCCAATCGCCCCCCTTGCGGCGGTACTACCAGTGTACATGGTGTACAAAGCTTTCAAGTAAGTTTTAATCTAAAGACCGTTACAAATGGATCAACGGCAGTTTGTGGAGGCCCTGCTACAAACTTATGGAACAGTCACCGCTCTGGAGCTACTACAATTCATGGGATTCAGCGCACTCGGTGACAATACCACACACATGACTATTGCGGGTATTGCAGCTGCAACCTGGTTTGGTCAAAACACACTGCCGATGTATGATCTACTACCAACGGGTGCTGCTCGCATTGCATTTCTTGTGGGCGCCGTTGGTGTGGGTGCCGAAGTCGTCGCAATGGCTCGGCGCAATCGGCGACCGATACTGGCTGACATCACTAACAAGTTGTGAACTTTCCAATCATAGACACAAATGCCACCCCGCGCAGCGCTCGGTCAGCTCGGAGGTGCTAAGGGCACACTCCCCAGGGGCAAAGAGGTTAGTAAAGCGGAGAAGAAGCGCCGGAAGACCTCACAGTTGCTAAAGAAGGAGGCGGGAAAGGGGCCCTCCGATAGTCGCTTCAACGTTTCGTTTATGACAAGCAACGGTCGCGTCACCTTTGCGACCAGCCACAAAGAGAACCGCTAATCACCGAGTGGCCGCACTCTCCACCTGCTTCGCCTTGCGTGAATCTCCCTTACCGGCGAACCGAGCAGCTGCACCCTTGACGGTTGCTTTGCCGACGTCCTGCAAGGCGCCCTGTAACGACTTGTCTCCCACCGGTGTCGCGAGGGCTACTGAAGCGATGGTCGGTGCGGCGGCAGTCCCAGCTGCTGTGAGCGCGTTCGTTGGAAACCACGAGGGTGTCACTAGAGACGCTAGACCCTTCCCTATGTTCCCCAAACTCGGAGCCTTAAACATCTGTGAGTGCAACCTCTCCTTTCGAGCTCTGTAATCACGCATGTCATCGAGCGACGACATACCCCCTCTCCCTTTAGATCTTCTCATACATGGCAGATGCTTCTCCCTCTCTTCGCGCTCGCCGTCGCACTGTGGTGCATACGGGGTCCATACGGGGTCGCGCGTTGGCCTCTGTGTGGGGGCCGCGGTCTGAACCAGATGGCTCGTGATGTGCTCAGAAGGCCAGAGTGATCGTGGTGCCCGCCTGGTTCACGATGATCCACAGGCGCGCGGGCACGATGAAGAGCTCGCCCTCCTTGACCACGATGCGGCCGGTGAGGTCGATGCCACCCATGTAGCCGACGACGGTGATCACCATGTCGCCGCGGATCGCGAGGATGCAGAGGTAGAAGTTGTGGATCATGCGGGTCATGATGTCGCGGCGCAGGCCAGCGTTCTCCACCTGCTTGACCATGGCATTGGGGAAGGCCGCCGGCACGAAGAGGTTGAGGGCGAGGTAGTGCGCCGGCGTGCGCAGCGACATGAGGTTGATGCCGAAGAGGTCGCCGACCTTCTCGATGAAGTCGACGTGCGTCGGGTGCGCGGAGTAAGGCGAGACGTCGATGGGCGGGCACGCGAGGAACTGCGCGCCCATCTCGGGCATGAAGGGGAGGTACTCGCCCCAGAGGCCGATGGAGTCGAGGATCTCCGTGCCCATGTCCTTGAAGCCCTCGACGATGGTGTAGCACGGCAGCTTCGTCTTGTCCTCCGTCGCGATGAAGCGCTTGGTGGACCGGAAGGGCTCCGCGAGCACGAGGAACTCCGGGCCGTACTTGCGGTTGGGGCACACCCAGCGCTCGTGCCAGTTGGCGTTGGCCGGGTACTTGGCGTTGTAGTTGATCGTGCCGGTCTTGAGGTCGGTCATGTCGCCGGTCGCGTGCTGCAGGCTGGTGGTGGCGGCCATGATCTCAATCGGCTGCCCCACGCGGAACTTCTTCTTCAGGTGCACGAGCATCGCGGTCTCCGGGTAGACGTTGACCTGCGCCTGGTACCCCGGCGCAGGGTTGAGGTTGATGCGGATACCGATCGGGGCGTTCATGCCCTCCGAGATGTTCTTGAGGCGCAGGCCGGGCGCGGTGTTTTTATTCTCCCAGCCCGGCTGCCCGATGGCCATCACCTCAGGAAGCAGGGCGGACTGCTGCTCGAGGCTCAGCTGAGCGATCAGGTTCCAGCGCTGGAGCTGCAGCGGCGGCGGCGCCTGCGGGAAGAGGAGGAGGGTCAATACGTAGAGCGAATGCACTGCGCGGTGCATGTGGGCTGGCGCACGTCGTCGAAATTGAGCCGGCGCGAGGTGCGCGGGTTGACGTCAACGTACTCGGGCTCCTCGTCAGGCGATGGCATAGCGGGCATGAGAGAGAGAGAGAGAGAGCTTCTGTGTAATTCCTGAGAAATCAAATGATTAAGTTTACAGCCGAAACCCACGGATTCATCCATTCATTCCACTCCTTACACCCCTTACACCCACACTCGATCACCTTCTGCAGCTCTGCGAATGGCACCGACTTGTCAGCGTAGACGAGGCACCTACCCACTCCACGCGCGATGCCCTCCTCGCGGCGCTTCTCCAGAGCTCTCGTAGCACAGATCCACGCCCATTGGCCAGGCAGCGTACACTCCGCCTCGCACATGATCGGTTTGTTTTGCGCGGCCTCTCGCTTCGCCTGCAGCATCATGCGCTCGGCATCCACAGGGCAAAACTGTGACGTGTGCCCGTAGTAACCACAGATCCTGCACGACCGCGGCGTCATCTTCGAGCCACTCGGCCCCTTCGCGTCGCACACGGCGCACATCTGGTCGAAGATGAGTTGCGCGCGCTGCCACTCATTCGACCTGCACTTCGCTAATTCGGCCTTGAGTAGCGCGTACTCTTCGCGCTGTGCCTTTTTGGGGCGCGCCCCGGACGATCTGGCCATCAGTGTAAATTCAGAAGTTTTATCAATTGAGGGGCCAGCGCCAGCCTCTACTTTGAGGACTGGCGACGTTCCACGAGGTCCTCACATCCCACAAATGCTCGGCGAGGGCAACATTTGCTCGGGCATGACGGATGCGGAGTGGCTGGCCGAGTGGGAGGCGTTCATGGACGCGCCGTTTGTGCCCGCCACTCCACTGCGCCGCTCCTATCGCCTCGCCAACCTTGACGGGACTGGCGCGGCTGCCGGGACTGGCGCGGCTGCTCCTTTTATCATCTCGACGCCCTTCAACCGCGACTACCCACTGAAGGGCATGCTCGTCAAGCGCATCGAGAAGACCAACGAGACCGCCTTCCCGCCCGACGGAAACCTCGACAACGAGGACGACAAGCCCACGACCATCGTGCGCGTGGGCTACCTCTTGAAGCCGTGCACGATGTATCACCGCAAGTGGTACGTCTTCATGAAGACCAAGGAGTACGACGTCTGCGAGTCCTTCTACCTCGACGACCTCGAGGGCATCGCCATCGCCGAGTACAACGCGGTCGTCGACCACGCCATGCTTTAAATCCGGTGCCCAGTCGCGAATGTCGGGCGAGGGTCGCGCGCTAATCTTTTGGAGTGTGTGTGTGCCCCTAAGAACGTATGTCGCGATGCATGCTGGGAGAGACAGCGCCGTGCTGCGTCTGGTCGCGTCTGTGATGGGCGCGCGCTGGATGTTGGGCATGGAGAACGGGAATGAGGGTATGTTCGGTGGTCCTGCGTGGTGGGCCGGCGATCGTCCGGTGCACGGTGCGATGTGGATTGCGTACGCTCTCAGCGGAGATAACAAGTTCTTGTATCTTGACACCGCGTACGGCGTGTACAAGTGGTTCGTTCACGTCCACACCAAGACGCGGTAACGAACGGGGATGAACTCTCCCGCGTTGTTCCACTTCTCACGATTGGGCGAGGGCGGTGCGCCGACAGCTACAGGCACTACCAATCGCTCGAACTTACACGTACAGTTCAGCGCCTGCACCACACGCGCCCACAGTGCCAACCGCCGCCAATGCCCACCCACACGCGTCGTAAGGAATCGCTTGTCCCCGGGGGACCAGCGGAGCTGTGTGAAGGGGCGTACCCACGAACAGTAGTACTCTGGATGCTCCGCCATCCACGCCCACAACAGGGCCACAGCGTACGCGTTGTCCGCCATCACACCACCGTGGGCGTGGAAAAAGTCGAGCGATTGTCCTCGGCCGCGAGTATCTTGAGTAGCTCGTCGTACTCGAGATCGTCGATTTTCTCAACTTCCTGCGATGTGTGACAGGCGCATCGAGGTGTTAGAGAGGGCTCGTAGCTTAGCTACGCCGTCTAAGGAGGAGTGCCGCCCCGAGATGTGGCGCTGGATCTGTAAACTGCGAGCTATCAAGGCACACGTGGCGGAGGGCGAGCGGCGAGGGTTGGGCAAGCGGGGCGTGGGCTGCACGCGGCCTGAGGAGCTCACCGCTACGTCCATCACCGCGCCGCCCTGCTCCTGCTTGGGGTGCGCCGAGTGGGAGAGCTGGCTCTCGTCGCGGCCGAAGACGCCCACGTGAGGAACCTGCTGCCTGCGCAGCGCCTCGATCTCCTGCTGCTGGCTAGCGAGCTTCTCGTCGAACTCAGCACGCAGCGCCTCCATCTGGCGGTGCTTGGTCTGAGTCGCTTCGATAAAGCCGCGGTTGTAGTGGAAGCCGCAGTCCTGCGCGTGAGCCTTGTAGATGTATGCGAGAGAGAGCTCCAGTGTGATGCGCTCGGCATCCGACATCTTGTCCGCGCCGGGCGGTGCCAGAGAGAGTTGCCGGAGAAGCAGCTGCGTCCACGGCGTCGGCGCCGCAGCAGCAGCAGAGGGCGCGTGCAGTGGGTTATCGGCGCGCGAGGGAGTGCCCATGTGCTTTCGCATGGTGGTGCCGATGGGCGACTGCTGCACGCGGGGCAAGCTGTGGTTGTCGAAGCCAGTCATTGAAGAGAGTGTCTTGTGGCACCCTTGTGGAGCGAGATGGTTTTCCTGGTAGTTCTCAGGAATCCTCAATCATTGCTCCGAAATGCAGGCCTTCCTCGACAAGAAAGCTCTCGTCAACACCCTGCTTGCCGCGACCAATGAGAAGCGGCGCGCCATGGTGGAGGGTGTGCTGGCCGACACCATGAGACCTCTGCACGAGTGGCCTGAGCACTGCATCCGCCTGCTCCTCACGAAGCATTTGCGCTACAACGGCATTGTCGCATTCGGTGGCAAGAAGCAGTTCACGCGCTTCGAGTTCGTCTGCTTCCTGCTGGGCAATGGCATGAGCCCCGAGACACTCGCCGACTGGTGCCTGGCCGAGCCCGGCTACCTGCGCCACGACAAAAGCTGCAGCGACGTCGCAGGCATTATCGACAAGCACGGCAAAGGTGACCTCGAGCAGTACGAGTTCTGGTGCATGGACAAGATCGAGATGTACGACCCGGCCACTAACAGGACGACCATCGTGCACGGCTCCAAGCAGAACTGCTCCACGCCCGGCTTCGCGTTCGACCACGAGGGCCGCCGCGCCGCGATGCTCGTGTGGAGCGACAAGGGGCCCCTCATCAAGTGGGGCAAGCCGATCTACCGCGTCGAGTACCAGGAGCCGGGCTCTCGCTACTGGGAGAAGGCCGTCGAGGCGCTCACCAACGCGGGCAAGAAGAAGCCCCGGAAGCAGGACGTTCCGATCTCCGGCGCGCCGCAGCACTACTGCACGGGGGCCGCGTCTTCGAGCGGGAGCCTTAAGCGCAAGTTCTGAAGCGCGAGAGAGAGATGTTGGTCGTGTGGGTGACCGCTGCGGTCAGTGTGATCACCATCGCGTCGCTTTGGTGTCTGCCGATCAACGTGAAAATTCGGGTGCAGACGGGCGAGGGATGGAAGCGTGCGGAATGAGCGTCAATGATTATCTTTACATGGCGCTCGCTATTTACTGTGCTCTGTGCTGTACTCTGGGTATGGCGTGGCACTGTTACGCGTCGAGACAAACTTAATCATTACCTTGGTAGTTTCCGAGAAGTTTCATGACGGCTGCAACCGTGTCCGATGCCGTTTTTTCCCCTACAAAACGAGTGTGTTGTCAGGTAGTCTCTTGTCTCTTCTCTCTATCTCTTTTTAAAAAAAATGATAATAATTATTAATAAGAGACAAGAGACTACTTGACAACACACTCGTATTAAACACAGAAAAACGACTTCGCGGAGGGTTGCAGGCGTCATAGTTTACCCTGCAACCGTAACGGTCGAAACTTGTCAAAAGGAGACAAGTGACAAGGTGACTACACACTCGTATTAAACACAGAAAACTATCATCATTACACAATCACGGCGTCACGCAGTTTCTCGGACGCTCTCTGCTTGCTTTCATGGCAGGGCGCGTTCCTGTCGGCATGCACCTCGCCGGCCAGCCTGGCTACAATCCCGCGCCACAGGTGAACTGGGGCAATGCGGGCGGTGGCCAGGCCTCTGCAGCGACGCGCCGCGCCACTGGGACCGCGCGCGGAGGCGCCGGCATGCACGCGCTCAAGCTTCCCGCAAAAGCGCCTTGCCCGGGTGGCCTCTTCACCTTCGCCCGCGCCGCGGCGATCCAGTGCGAGTCCAACGTCACGTACCCGGTGAAAAAGGACAGCCCCGAGGACGAGTATTTTACGCACTGGGTCAAGATCGCGCTCGAGCACACCGGTGAGCTCATGAAAGGAGCGCCGCAGCTGCGGGACCCGATCCTGCCGGCCTTTGTCGCGTGCGAGGACTTCGAGCTCATTGAGATCAAGTACAACCAGCTCAAGCACATGCCCAAGTTCACCCCCGGCATGAAGCAGTCGTACACCGAGGACGAGGACTACCGCCCCGATGGCTACGAGACCTACGTCGACTTCTTCGACACCAAGATCCACTACGCCATCAACCCGAGCGGCTACCACTACCTCGTGCAGAAGTGGCCCTCCTGGGACTGGAGCTGGCAGCTCGTCGTCAAGGGCGACCTCGGCGAGTTCAACCTCACGCAGGAGGGGCAGGTCGCGGAGCGCACCATGACGTACGCCATCCAGCTCAGCGTCGCCAAGCTGCCCAAGGAAGGGGCCTCCTACCTCGGCACGGAGGTCAAGCCCGGCTCCAAGGTGATCCAGATCGCGTTTGGTGAGCTCCTCTCGTCGTGCTTCGTGACGTGGACCAAGATGTACGTCGCCGACAAGACCATCGTGTCCGCGCTCATCAAGTGCGACGTGTGGAAGCCGCTGACCCCTCCCGACGACGACGAGGAGGAGGAGGAGGCGGCGATCGAGGCGGGCGAGCTCACGTGCGGCAACAAGTACAGCTTCAACACGATCGACGACAAGCTCTGCGTGTGGTTCCCGGGCAAGAGCTCCAAGGACGACGGCGAGTACAAGGTGCTCGCCAACTTCACCATCGAGGGCGTGATGGCCATCTACCAGTTCGCCGACCGCGAGAAGGGCATGCCGTGGTTCCGCTACAAGGTGCGCGCGATCATCGACAAGGACAAGGAAGACGTGCTGTACGTGACGCCCGAGATGGACGTCGGCCTGCAGAAGTACACGACCGTCGGCCGCATCGAGGGCGAGGTGCTCGTGCCCCTCGACGAGGTGGAGGACAAGACGCTCTCCGGCTACTTCTCCAAGATTTCGGCCTACCTCCGCTGCGAGGGCCACTTCAAGGTTTGACCCCGTATGGACCCCGTATGCCCCCCCAGAGACCGAAGCCAGAGGAAGCCCAATGGGTGAAGCGCTCCGAGCGCGTACGGTTCGGGTCGCCGAGAGCACACCGTGTGCTTAGCGCCCTCCCCCCGCACAGGTCGAGCATCTCAAGGCGCTCACCAACCTGCTCACCCCGTGGCCGCGCATCACGCGAGTCGTCACCACCTTCGGCCGCCAGCCCAAGTCGAAGGTCTTCGTCTTGGGCAACTGCTGCTACGCGAAGGGGCAGGTCTTCACGCACCGGGAGATGGGGGTGACCGTGCTGCCGCACATGTTCGGCAACAAGGACGTCGTGATCCCCATCCCGCTCGACAAGTTCCCCAAGATCCTCATCGTGCCGCAGGACTGGGTGCGCTACACCTTCTTCGTCAACTTCTACACGTCGGTCCTGCCCAAGCAGTTCCTCAACAACACGATGCAGGCCAAGGCGACCTTCGCGCTCAGCGTGCTCCACCTGCAGTGCTCGAAGTTCTGGGACGGCGGGGCGGTCGGAGACATGGTGCCGACCGGTTGGCTCAAGTCGACCGCGCCCTCGACGGGCAAGACGGAGATCCTCATCGCCTGCAACTCCTTCTCCGGCTGGTTCCACAAGAAGGTCATGATGGGGGCGTGCTCCTCGCTGCCCGCCGTCTGCAAGCGCCTCGAGCTGCAGCGCGACATGAGCCTCTGCCTCGACGAGGTGGCGACCAAGGTGAACGCCGACCAGGAGAAGAGCAAGAAGCTCAAGGACATCGTGCACATGTGCGCCAACGGCTCGTCGCGCGAGGTCTGCGGCAAGTCTGAGGAGCCGCAGACGACCTTCATCGGCACGTCGAACATCATCGTCAACGAGGACGACGACGCCTTCATGCAGCGCCTGCTGCTGATCACCTTCTCGCCGATCAACGCGCAGGGTGTGGACATGTCGGAGTCCGCGCCCCGCCAGCTGGAGTGGAAGGCCACCAAGGAGCTGCTCTCGTGCCTCCAGCCCGACCTCGAGGAGATCCTGTGGGAAGGCAAGCTCGACCGCGAGGCGCTCGCCGACTGGTGCGACTTCATGAACAAGGCCACCTCCACCGTCTACTCGCGCAACGCCAACCTCTGGGGCTTCCTAGGTGCGCCCCTCCGATGAACTTCACCACGTCCCCCAGTGTGCTTGAGTGGGTGTTTGCTGCTGTGGGCGTGCGGGGAGGGGGGGAGTCCGCACCTCACGTCCCGTGTCCACCCACGCGGCGTGCAGGATACTACATGGTGCTCCTCGAGGCGATGAGCCAGGGCGAGACGGCCGAGCTCGACGCCGTCTTCGAGTTCCTCTGCACCTCGGTCGTCCGGCAGAACTACATGGCGACGAAGCACTCGTCGATGATCAACCAGTTCATCCTCGCGATCAACACGTGCCGCACCGCGGCGGCCGCCAACCCGCTCACGGCCGAGGACCGCGCCATCTTCTGGCACAACTGGCGCACGACCGAGAAGCCCGAGGGGATCGCGCAGCTGACCAACATCAACTACTACGCGATCCGCCTCGAGGCCGTGTGCAACGTGATCAAGAAGGTGCTCAACCTGATCTTCAAGCCCGAGGAGATCCGCCGCGCCGTCGAGGAGTGCGACTTCGCCTTCTTCGGCCGCGCGCGCTTCTTCAACGTCGAGGGGCTCGGCTACTCGATCTACGTCTCGCACTTCGACCAGGAGACGAATTCGCAGACCAACGTCCCGCTCCCCGAGGGGCAGCTGACGGTTGCGCACACCAAGCTCGAGCGCTGCGTCTACTTCCGGCAGATCCCCTTCGACAAGATCGTGGACAACGTCAACAACGTGATGGCCGACGCCGCCGACTACACCAAGATCATGATCAAGTCCGCCAACCCCGAGGCCGGCACCTACAACTTCTACAATGCGATCACGATGCGGTCGGAGGTGGCCTGGTACGGTTGGCGCGCCGCGGGCTCGACCAACTTCGGCAAGTTCTGCGGCGTGCAGAACGAGATCCTCGATGTGCGTGACTGGGCGCAGGTCGAGATGATCCCCGGCATCGAGGAGATGTGCCTGCAGGCCGGCTACTCGGGCGTCGGCGACGTCTTCCGCCCCTCCAACATCCTGCCGCACTACGGCTACACTGAGCCGCCCGACGAGGCCAAGCTGCCGCCCCCCCTGCGCATGAACCCGTACGTGTTCCGCAATGGGGAGGGCGACTACCCGATGCCCGACGACGCGTGCACCAAGCACTACCTCACGGGCGACTATAGTCCCGCCTCGACCCCCAAACGTCGGCGCGACGACGTGTTGCGGAGTGGGGGCGGTGCTGCTCAGACCAATCAAAGTGTCCTGGGTTCGAATCCAGGGGAAGGCGTCACATCGAACACGCCTCTGAGCAGCATGGACCGGGATTCCGACGACCCCGGGGAGAACCTCGAGGACGACGACGAGGAGGAGGTAAGCAAATTTAGCTAGATTTAGAGCCGGACTAGATTTAACTAGATTCGAACCTACCTTACTAAGCCCCCACAATGGCCCGTGCCTTTTAGGGTGAGGAGGAGCGCACGGCGGCCGACGACGAGTTCATCGACGACACGGAGGGGGTCGGTGACATGGACAACCACGTCGGGATGCGGCTCCCCGGCCTCCACTTCTGCATGGAGTGCGGCGACGAGGTCAACATCGGCAACCAGCTCTGCGTCTGGTGCACGCGCCACTAGTCTGGCTGTGGGGCCTTCGACTTGTAGATCTTCATCGCCTTCCACTCGTCGAACTCGGGGCGGGCTTTGATGAGCTTCGTGAGCTTACCTTTATCGAACTTTACAACATCTGGCGCGACGATGTCCACGACTACCTTGGCCACCAGTTCGCGCCCTCCATCGGGGGAGGGGTCGAGACTTACTTCCACCTCGGAGTGGCAGGAGTCGAGAGGGGCGTCATGTGTGAGGGACTGTGCGTTCTGGGAACTGGAGAGAATAGCGGTGCACATCTGCATCAGACGGCCTGCAGCGCTGTCGTATGTCTCTCCGTCGTAGTCCGTGTTTGTGCGGAGCTCGAGGAAGTAAGAGCTAAGCATCTGTTACTTTCGTCCTAGAAAAGTATGCCAGGGCAAGTGCCACCGCTGCGCCCAGAGCAAAGGTGCCAAACAGCGTAGCGGACAAGTCTCGCACGTCCAAAACGGTCCCTTCGGGCTCTAGAATCGGGCAGCGCCGGAGCGGTGGCGGCATGGGGCAGCACTGCTCGATTACCTTGCACTTCTTAACAGGGCTTGCGGGGGGGCTTGGGGGGCACGTCGGTTGCGGAGACTCCACCTTCACTGGGTACTCATTGACGACAGCCTCGACGGTGGGCTCCACCATGCTTGAGTATGCTTTAGAAACTATCTCAGTTTCCGAATGTCCCCCGTTCGCGCTCGCAACGCCAACATGCTCTCCTTGTCCGCTCCCTTGCGCACGTATGCCGCCACAACCTCGGCCCAATTGTCCGCAGGCTTGGTACGAATGTCGATGTAGGGCTTCTCGTTGTCTGTGTAAAAGGGCAAACCGGCGCCATCGAAGAGCATATAATCCTTCTTGTGTTTCTTATGAGTGCCCTTAAACATCTGCTCCAGCGTCGCGCTCATCAAGAAGGTGTCAAATTGGATGTAGCTGAAGTGGTTGACGGTCAGGAGGCAGTGGAAGTGGGGGTGGTGGTAGGTGGGTCCGATCTCCATGCCCGCGTCGACCTCCACCGATTCGACGTGAGTCGTGTATGTGTCGTAGATGTACGAGTTTGACCTTAGTGCTTCACTGCCGTAGAACTCCGCGGCCTTATCCTTCTTATTGGGTTTGAGAATCGGCATGAAGTGCTTCGACGACACCGCGTCACTAGAGCCGTGGGGGTTGTCCTGTAGCTTCTGTCCAAAGATGATCATCCTACAGAGTTCCTCGTCATCGCCGAAGATCTTACGCACGGCGTCGGCCATCCTCTCCAACACGGAGCGCGCCTCGAGTTCGGAGAAGACGCGTCGGTGAAGCGAGTAGGTGATGAAGAGCCGCGATTGCGTCAATGTGCGGATCTGCTTCCGAGCCGCCGACGGATACTTCTTCCAATTGTCTTCCACGAACTGATCACCCTCCCATGGGCTGTTATGCCGTGTGTAAACTGTCGTCTTTTTCTCCCCCTTTTCGTCCTCGTATTTCGGCACTTCGCCGACGTTCTTCGAAAGGACGACGCGCCGCCCGGGTGTCACGAGCTGCTCGACCACCAACTTGTCCATGGTACGTCTCTCTTTGCGCTGGAGCTCGGGGTCGAATTTGGGAACTTGGGGTTGGCGCTGGTATGCGTCCGTGTGTGCCATCATGTAGTGTGTCTCGTGCAACACGTCACGGAGTCCTCGGTTTGTCTCAGGGTTGATGTAGACCTCGTTGGCCCGATACTTCTTCTTTTTCACCGTCGTCAGTATCAGTTGCGTGTTTTTTGGTGGTGTCACGGGGGGTGGGTCGTTAGGGCGTTTCGCGCGGTTGTCGTGAGGCTCGTAGATACTGTCCAACCACCCGACGATCCCCTCGAGCTCCTCGGACGTATTTTCCAGCACCTCCTTGCTCTTCTCGTTCCACTTCAGCGGGTTGCGGTCGTAGTACTTCTGCACGTAGACGTCGGGTGGTTTGATGACCTTTGTGATTTCGCGGCCTTCGGGGTTTTTCACCTCACAATGAGACTTCTTGACCCATTCCAACACCACTTTCAAGTGTTTGTCGACTAGGTCCTCCAAACGTTCCTTCCACGCTTTGTCGCTCTCACCGGCGTTCTTGGTGAAGACCAGCTTGTATGCTTCGTTCTTGCTGACGTCAAGCGCGAGCTCGAGGTCCTTGCGCTTCTTGTCGTCTTGCTTCATCATGCCCTGACTGATGAGTTCCTTGTAAGTTCTAATGCGATTCAACCCCTCCGTCCGGGGGCCGTCCTTGACCCTCGGCGGCGACTTGTGCAGCCCCGCTGTCTGCACGTAGATAAACCATGGGTCGAAACGGCCACCGCCCGGAAGCTTCTGACCCATGAGCTGCAGCCACCACGTGTCGTACATTGTGGCCCCAGCTTCCGCCCTCTTGCGCTTCGTATCGAGTTTCTCGTGATCCTTAACGGCACCGGTGCGCAGGAAAAGCTTCGGGGCGCGGTCCAGTGTGTTTGCACAGTCTCGACAGACGTTACCGTACTTGATCGAGCGCATAAGCTTGTACCCCCGCACACCATAGCACACCCGCGCCCCATGTGAACGCACGACACCCTGGACTAGTGGCGTGTACTGCTTGTCCTTGACGTAATTATGGTTGATGTAGCGACGAAACGTCCAAGGCCGGCCCGTCGACGTGTAGTCTTGGATGAGTGGAAATGTACGCCCTTTGTCCCATCGCCGTTGAAACTCCAAAGCCAAGCAGCTATTATCCTTCTTCTTTTGTGGCGGTTTATTATCAATGTATGTCTTCACGGGCTTACCACGAAACATCTTCCAGCCAAACAGAAAGGCGTACGTTGGCCAATTGTGGTAACCGCTACCGACCTCGTCCTTTGTTGCTGGATGGATCGTGTCCTCGAGCGCGTCCTCGAGACTGTGCGATTCTCCCTCCGCACCCGGGTGACGTTTCCCGGAAAAGACCTCCTCCTTCGACCAAAATTCCGGCTCGTGAAAGGGCAACGGCGCGTATTTATAGTCCTGTTCGTTGTTGCAACCACTGCGCCAATACTGATGCACCCAATGTGAAGTGAAGGGTTCGGAGAGCCAGTAGTGAGCGTAGAGGTATTGGTACTCATAAAAGGGTCGTGAGCACCGTGTGCATCCGGCGCAGTAGGTCTCACCATCCTTGAAGACGGAATTCATCGGCTGGTATGGTAGGTACTCGTAGTGCCACGGCGTCTGCAGCCATTGCAACACCGTCATCTCGGACTCCACATTGTCAACATACGCGTTCTCATAATCATCCCACTTCTTATTCCTTGGCTGGTCCGGTGAGCCACGAAACAGCGTCGCCCGATCGTCGACCCCCCCTTTGAATGTGAAAACCGACGCCTTTCCTTTGGGGGGTTTCTTGAATACTGGCGGCAACAGCAGCTCGTACCCCTTAGCCTGCTCGTATGCAACCTCGGGGCAATTCCCAAACTTTGCCGTTGGGCTCGAGATCCAGATGCCCTTTCTCATCCCCTGCTGCTTCTTTTCCGTGGAGATCGACCTCCCCTGGAAGCCAAGCGCGCCAGATTCATCGTAATAGATAGAGAGGATGCGGCGCATGTTCTTCCGGAAGACGTTAGCCAAGTCTTTGGGTAGGTCTTTGTTCGAGGTGTACGAATCGAGTCTCATGTCTAGGATGCGTGTTCCATTGTGCAGCAGCTCCTCACCGTAGCGCCCATCCTCGAAAGTGAGTTTGGTCGGCACAGTCGATCGAAGCACCAAGTTGCTGAGTGATCCATACTTCTCCTTGTACTCGTTAACATCCGCCGAGTCCATCTCATTCTCAGCATCGGAGCGGAAGCCATGTTCGGGTTTGACGTACACGTCGTTGGGAGGCCACGGCGAGAACATCAGCGAATAGAAGTGGTCGTTGCCATTGGTGTCCTGCGTACGCTTCGCAGAGCCGGGTGGTAGCGGCTCCCCCTTCTCCCCGCTATACGTACCCCGCACATAGTTTTCCGCAATAAGGTCTCCATCTTTCACATCGTCGGTTTCGGCCTGGTAAAGAGGACGTTCTTCGAGGTGGATCTCGTTGTTCTCCTCTTTCACCCGTACCTCGTCGTCATTCTCCTCCTCGTCTTCTGGTGCCGGAAAGACCCCTCCCCCCTCCTCCTCCTCCTCCTCCTCCTCCTCTTCCTCCTCTTTCGTGAGCTCTTTGAATAAGTTGCTCACATACGTGCTTGAGGCCTTCGGGTGGGTAGCTGTAGCGTTATGCCCACCCTCGACCCGTTTGGGTTCGACTTCATCTATACCTAACGCCCAGGCTTGTTTGTTGCGTAAATCCATCTTTGGCGCCTTCTCCAGCATCACTATGAGTGGCACCTGCGCAGGTTCGAAGTCCATAAAAGGGAAATCCTCACACGAGTCTTCAGTACGCCAATCCGGCCAGCGCTGGTAGTAGGATGGTACTCCTCTCAAGATGACCTGGTCCTTTTCCTTCTCGTAATCGAGGAGGATCTCATCAGCATTCATGTAATGTGGGTACATCCACCCCGCTGCCGGGAAGCTCCAGCCAAAATTCAGCCCGCCGTTGATCACACCCCATTTCAAGTCCTTTAAGCGGCCTTGCTTTTCCGACCACTTGCGATCATACATGCGTCCCTCCCAATTCGTGCCGCGCAACACCCGCGCCCACCAATCTTGCCATTGTGTGTTACCTCGACTCTTGTTAAGTTGTATCGTCATTGGTCGTTCCCGCTTTGGTTCCCTGACGAACGGGTGTTTTCTCGGTCCCCCGAAACCGCTGTCTCCCTTGAGTAGACCAGCCCACCCCGCATTGATTGAGACGATACTGTCCGCCTCGTACGTGTGCTTCTGGACTTTTTGGTCCTTGGCTTTGCTTTGTGGTTTGCCCGTTCCCTTAATCGGGTACGCCAGAACGTCCCAACAGAGCCCCGTGTTCCGACTCGGCGGCTCGAATGACGGGAACGCAAAACCATCAATCGGATCGCCGAGCAACTCACCGTCGTTGCCTTCTTCGTACACGCGCAGAAGGTTGTCCCTGATGACGTAGGCGGGGTTGGGCAGACGCATGCGTACACTGTATCCATCGTTCCTACCCTTATGACGGACGCGCCGCACCCAGTTGTAGTCGGGGGAGTTGCAGTCGGGGTAGTAATACAGACCATAATACGCGGCCATCCTGTTGCCGTGGAACATACACCCCGCGCCCTTCTGAACGTCCCCCCTATCTTGATCGGATTGCCCTCCTGTCTTCAGACCTACGAACTGTCGTGCGTTCGTGGTGGAATCACATTTGCCTCTTGCGGCGGTCCGCATCGTGCGCGACATCATCGCACTCTCCCACCACATGAGACTGCCGTAGCTCTCAGCGGAGCCGCCCGATAGAGTCAGATACCCCGCTTTACGGTCGCGGTTGGTTGCTCCTCCTCGCTCTAAGTTGGCCGGGTCCTGTGGTGTGCTCCAAATCCCTGCGTCGTTATTTTGCAACGCACTTATGGAACCCTTGACCTTGACATCCGTCTTTGCCTGCGTTATGGGTGCGTAGTTGGTTTTACCACCAAACTCATACCTGTTGCCCCTCGTAATCACGTGATCCGGATACTCAAACTTCTTCGTGCGGTCTTGAGGTGGGCAATGAACGAAGTCTTCGTGAGCCTGGGGTGCGGTGGTTGTTTGACCTGTCAAGAAGGTGAACATCATAGTTTGGAAGATCGGACCGCCGTCGACCTCTTCGATGTCGTAGCATGTGGCGGCAACCCACACTTCGAAGGACGGCACTTCCTTCAGGTCCCAGTCTTCCTTTAGGCCCTGGAGAACCCGATGGAAGTTCTCTTTGCGGCCGATTGAGTGAGGGTGTAGTTTGCCCTGGCCCATCGGGAAGTAGGCGATCCTGCTCATTTTACTACTCGACTATGGAAAAAGAGATTTGTCCACGGACAATCTTCTCATACTGCACCAATGCGGTCTAGGTTCTCCTACTGCTGTTTGAGGGGGTTCCCTGCGTACCAACAGACGGCGCGGCAGTGCGTTACTCCGCAGCGCCTCGCATTAGCCATCCAACGCGCGACGGGGCACTTCAAGGACCACGTCGCCGACTACCGCCGTGTGTTTCGTCGCCATGCGTGCAAGCGCTTGTGGTGTAAGCCGAGCGCTGTGAAGTTCACACCCTTAGAAGCGAGTCTCAAACGGATTCGGTCTGCGTCTCTCGCGGACTGTGACGATTGCTATGGGTGGACCGACGGATACAAGATCAACGTATCGCGGCAGGTTGAAATGACCTTTGACGAGCTGGTCGGTACCTTAGTACACGAGGAGCTGCACTGCTTCTGCCTGGCGCGCGGAAAGTTCATGGGTGTGGCTGCCGACCACCAGTGCATGCGCACGCTCGGGGAGAAGTGCTAGGCGTCCAGCATCGCCTTGTGGATGTACTGCTTTATGACCATCGCCCAGTCGCTCGACGGTAGCAGCTTGACTTGGATGTAGGGCATGCCGTTGGCGCGGAGCTGACTCCGGTATACCTGGCTGATCTTGTCGTTGTACGCGTCCTTGAACATCTTCTGCATGAGTGGCATGTTGATCTGCACCTGGCTGTAGTGGTGCAGCGTCAGCCAGATGTGGCAGTGGAGGCGCTCGAGTGTTTCGCCCACCTCCACCGCCGCCTGCCACTCTATCTTGGTGATGACGTCGGTGAATACGTCGTTCCGGTAGTGCTCGCTTTTGGGCCCAAACTTGAGGTAGCCGCATATGTTCTCCTCCTGGGAGAGGAAATTGAGTGCCTCCTTGCACGCATCTTTGCCGTGCTGGGCCGCAACGTAGTCCATCGTCTTGCCGATCTTGCGGTTGGTGTTCAGTGTGATGAAGAAGTTCGACTCGTGCTTGCGCCGCGCCTCACCGGGGTCCTTGTCGTCGTAGTAGTCCCTGTCGCCCAGTTTAGTGCTAGGCGCCCGTTGGATGACTCCGTTGGGGTAACGCCACGCGCCGGTATCTTTGACGGTCCTCTTCGTCACGTCGCCGGTCGTCTTCTTCATGTTGATAGCCTCCACAGTGATCGTGGGCTTGCGTTTCACCATCGGATCTTTGCCCCACCTCCGAATGCCCCCGCACGTGCGTGCACGCCTCCCCTTGTAGAGTAGGCGGCTTACTGCCGTTACTCGTGTGGCTCGCACTGGCACACCAGATGCGTCTCCCATCAGTGATACTCAGAAAAACACTAGGGCTCTTCTGGCTCCTCATCCGTCGTCTTTTGCGACTCCACGTATTTAGAGTGTGCGTCGGCGCTGCAGAACTTGTACGCATAGAGCTCCTTACCGTTCTTCCCCTCCCACGGACACGGCACACGGAAGGCGTAGCGACCGTTGGACAGCACGACCACTGGTGGGTTCTCCACTTCAAATTTCTGCTTCGTTGTCATACACGTCATCGTTACTTTCTCCATGTCGGTAAACTCTCAGAAAAGTGCTCGAGTTTCGCTTCCTAAAGCGAGCACATTAATGGCGCCGGCGTGGTTGTTGCAACAGGAGCGTGCGCTCTACGTCGAGGGCATCGGGCATCTTGACCAATACGGTTCCTACGTCGACTCAGTGTGGGAGAAGGGTATCGTGCATTTCATGAGGGACATGCTCCTTTGCGACATCGAGGAGCGGGTGGGTCGCGGAGATCCAATGGGAGTGGTGCGTCCACTGATCGAGAGACTAAACGCGTTAAATTCTGACATACTCCAATGGGAACAGCATGGAGGCCGGATCACGCCCAACTAACGACTTTGACACCGAGTGGGACGTGCCGTTGCCGGTGCGACAGATGGCGCGCGAGTACGACACTTTCATGCCCGGTCCCTCCTGGGCCGATCTCGCCGAGGACGACCTGGAGATGCGGCTTATGGGCCCCCCCACACACATTCCTACATTCGTGGACCCAGGCTGGGTCACTCCGCGCCGTTCGGTGAAACGCCCCCCTCCACCCCCCACCACATACCTCGAGACCAGTAACCGCTTCGAGCTGCTCGAGGAAGGCCGGATCACGCCACCAACACCGCGACGGGTGGCTTCATTGCCGTATTCACGACCCCCCTCTGCTTCAGCTTCTCAGCAAGAGAGCGACCATCGGTCGGGGCCGCTGACTGAGTGCACGCGATCTGCTTCGGAGGCGCCGCACCCACCGATGCCGTCGCCTCGTACTGATTGAGGCTCTCCTGCATCTGCTTCTTCGCCTCGGTGTAGCCCATCACGCTCATGCATTGCGTGTCCGGACGCTTGCGCTTCTTGCAGAACTGGTCGTCGAAGTGGGCTTTCGTGAAGGAGATGTACCGATCCCGGGGTTGGAAGGACTGCTCGCGTGACTGCTGGACGAGGAGCACGTCGCCGTAGAGCTGCATCTTGAAGAGGTTCGACGCGTGAGGGTTGTGGGGGAGGTCCTTGACGGCGTAGTACCACACCGAGAGGTCGCGGTCGGTGCCCTTCCCACCCTTCTTGCGCATGGAGTGGAACATGTTCGGTGGGCCGTGGTAGGTGAAGGGTTTGTGGAGGTAGTGCTCGAAAAGGAAGCGGCCCGAGTGGTTGCTGGTGGTGTCCGGGTGCAGCAGGACCTCGAACACGTCACCCTCCGGCGAGATCTTGACGCCCGTGATCGGGTGCTTCTGGAAGATGCACGCGCTGTGGAAATCCGTTGCGGTCATGCTACCCTTGGTGTGCAGGAGCTCCTCGTAGTGCGGCGCGGGCCCCACGACCGTCCCAGTGACGGCCTCGACGTGCTCGAGGACCTTCTCGTGCTCCTGGGTAGTGACCTGCTGCTTCGCGAGCTGGTATTCCGCGTGCGCCACAACCGCTTCCCAGTTGCAGTAGGAGCCCTTCTTGAAGAGCTTGCCCGTGCTCGACCAGGACGGCCAGTAGCAGTGCGCCTGTTTCATTGGGAAGCCCGTCCAGTCACACTGCCAGAAGCTCGTTCCGTTCAACTTGCGCTTGCCCATCGTCGCCAGTATGTCAGAAAATGCAGTGAGTCGAGCTGAGTGTGAAAAGCACAAACATGATTAAAAATCAAGCTCTTTTCGCAAAGCGAGCACTTCCTGGTCGGCTTCGTGCATCCGGTTCCCCGTGTGGTAGTAAGAAGGCTGCTCACCGTCGTGACTCCAGCGAGTGGGGTCGACCTCGTATGACGCGTCCAGCGTTACGGTGTCGGGCTCCTTTTTTGCCACGGCTCGGTGGCGCTGAGTAATGTACGCCGCGCTCACGAGACCAACCGCGACCCAGGTGAGATTCTCCATAATCTGAGGCATCAGATTTTAGCGGCATGCCACAGTAGGAAAGCCCCTCGAACCGCAATCGAAGAAGCGTGTGCGGTCGGCGTGCGTGTTGGCGATTCTCAGCTGGTCCTCGATGAGCCAATCGGGGATGTCGCGGAGGAGGTTGCTGTAAATGCTCTGGGAGATCACCGGGAGCCTACCCCAGTTGTCGCCGTGATTCGCGCGGCCACGCGAGGAGTTGTGCGTGCATCGCGGCGTGAACTTGTGCGCCCTATCGAGCATGCGCGATACACACTCGAAGTTGCAAGGAATCGGCCCCTCAATCTGACCGTTGATGAGCCGCACCGTTTCGGTGACCGCCGCGTGATCCTTCAGCGCCCCCCTGTGTATCGTGAACGAGTGGCGTTCCGAGTTGTGGGGGAGCATCCACTGTGCGTTCTTCAGCGGGTCGACGGTCACGGTGACGTCTTCGCCGTTCACGTACACGTCCGGATACCCACGCGGGGTGTCTTTAGAGTGGAGGTGCTCGAGGACGGGGCCGCCGTAGTAGACGTCGTCCTCCACTAGGCCGAACTTGGTCTGTTGCGATTCGAGGTGGTGCTGAGCCGAATTCCCTGACGCTTGTTCGTAGTCCGGATACGACATGTTCGAAAGAGACTGCAGAAAATCTCATGGTAGATGTATACATAATGGTGGCACCTGAGGTGGCCGCCGCGCTTGTTACACACGTAGCGGCCGCCACTGAGGGGCCGATGAACGTGGGGGCACCCAAGACGGAGATACGCCCCGAGACACAGGAAAATCTCGAGGACCGAACCGACGAAAGTCAAGCACAGCATGCAATGGATGGAGCGGCGGGGGTGGCGATGCTCACAGAGATAACTAAGATGCAGACACAGACTATGCAACACTTAACGGAGACCGAGGCGAAGTTGGAGCGGCTACTGCAGGAGGAGCAGGAGAAGTCTGATGGTGGTGGCGGCGGCGCCATCGCTGGTGGCATCGCTGCTGGTGTCACTGGGCCTGGTATTATCAGCGGAGTCTTAATGGGCATCAAAGGAGCACGTAAAGCGGCCGCAGCGTATGACTGGATACGGCTGCTAAAGCTAGCGAAAGATACGGCCAAATCAGTCAAGCAAGCCGGTGCGCAGTCGGTGGCATGGGTTGGCCGGGAGGCGCAAGAAGCCGCCGCGTTGGCCAAGCAAGGGAAAGTATTTTCTGCGACGTGGCAGGGTCTCAAAGCGACTCAAAAAACGGCGTTCGCTGCGCTTTACAATCTTGTAAACCTGCACGACACTCTTGCCGGTGCGGGTGATGCGGCGAAGGGCGCGGGGGGGCTTAAACTTGGCCCTGACATGAGTATCTTCATCTCGTGGGGGGCAGACGCAACACCGATGGGGAGGCTCCGGTGGAGACTGTGGAGGGCCAACATGATTGCGAAGTATGGCGTTGCAAATACCTGGAAGTTCATAGAAAAGGTGAGTACAGCAGCGGCGGACCAGACATTCTCAGAGGACAACGCATTTCGTAAATTCTTCGGTTCGTTGTTCTTCGACTCATTTGGCAGGCCTTTTGACCCCCAGACTGTTATTGCAGCCGAGGAGGAGGCTAAAGCTAAGTGGCGCGAAATGTATCCAGAGGACGAGGCACCAGAAGGGTGGAACGACACCAGGACTGGCGCGTACGACGACTTCTGGGGGACAGGAATGTTCGTTCCACCGACGTCCTCAGTGCGTCCCGAGGACGTCCTCGATGAGGAACCCATCGACATCGACTGGGAACAAGTGATTCGTGAGATGCGCGCGGAGTATCTTTCGGAAGGTGGACGGAGAGCAATGAACAGGGAGAATCCTCTGCCCCCGACGACGCAAGAGGAGGTGGATGAGGAGGCGTCGCGGAAGGCAGACGATTCGGACTACGACACCGGAGACGATGACGACGATTACGCAGACGCTCAAGAGCCTCAGTCATTAGATGGTGCGGGACTGAGTGCTAATCGCGGTAAAGCCCTGTGGAAACAATTGAAGAAACGAATCGCTGATGCGGCGAAAGAGGCCGAGCGCGGCGGTGTCACACCGGGCAAGCACATTTCGAGGGATGGGAAAACGTTGGAGACGACCAATGAAGAGCTCTACAGGGGGATTACGCCGGACGAAGCCGAGCATTATTTTGATGTCGACGACGTACGCCGTGCGCGGGCGCGGCTGCCGACGGGCGCGGGCCCGTGGGAGAGTGTCGGAACACCCTCGTCGACAGGGGGGTTTGGGGGACTCGAAGGTACCGGCCCGAAGCCGTACCTACTGCACGGGG
>MDTG01009470.1_pt1 | contig 22117 bp, 7 predicted proteins | sample 811421 | NCBI WGS metagenome assembly MDTG01 (sample SAMN05326645, study PRJNA326480) | marine metagenome | isolation source: seawater | place: Pacific Ocean: South East | collected 2011
TGTTTTTCAGAATCACGACTAATTTGATCATCATCTACTATAACTAAAAGATCATATATTATTTGAGCAAAACTCACATTCTGACCGCCTTCAGACACCCGTTGCCTTAAGGACATCCTATACCGATTAACAGCTTGTCCAAAATCCTCCCCGTTGCCAAAGTTTAAATCTCTGCCTAGATTCTCTAACCTAGCTAAGAAGAATCTTATTTCACCATCTTCTTCTGCAAAAGCAGCGGGTGGATTTCTCTGTTCTCTATATCTAACCTGAATATCGTCTAAATCCTGTTGTAACGGGATCTGACCGCCGCCTATATTAAATAAAGATAATATAGATAAAACATCTTCAGATGTCTGTAGGGTAGCACCGAGCATTTCTGCGGAAAGACTATGATAAGTTGGAGGATTTCCATCAACTGATTTTCTCACATAAATATAAGGGTTTCCACTATAAAATAATGCCTTATAATATTCTTGAAAATTTTGATTATTCCTTGATGGTGGTCTTATCGCCGCAACAAAAGCTTGCAATTCTACTGTACTTACCTGCTCTGACATTCTGCCATTTTGATCAAAAGGAGCAAGACTCCATTCAGCCTGTGGATTAAGACTTACTTCTGCGTCGTATGGATTAGAATCAAAAAAATACTTTAAGTTTCTAGAGTTATCAATAGGGTTTATAAACCTAATACCATCTTTGTTCCCGTACTTTGCTCGTGAAAAATACCAAGAACTTAGTGGATCTAAGAAATTTCTAGATACAGTTATTTTTCTCTTTTTGTCTGACTGATTTCTATTTTCCCCGTTAATACCTGGGATTGGCTCCACAACAGGGATTTGAAAATTAGGAAAGTTAAAACGTGGGATATCGTCATCCTGTTGATCATTTCCTGAACCCTCTAATTCAGGAGGTAGCAACCCTGTGCCTCGAAGATCTCCTGGCGTGCGCCTTAAATAATCATTAAGATTGACGTCTGATTGTCCTATATTGCCAAGCAAGTCTTGATTCTCTAACTCAGGGGGTAGCAATCCTGTACCTCGAAGGTCTCCTCGGTTACGTTCCTGGTCCTCTAGTTCTGGAGGTAGCAATCCTGTGCCCCGAAGGTCTCCTGGTTGTCTTGCCTCTTCTTCTTGTTGTCCCTCTGGTATTCTGGGAGCCTGAAAAGGCCGTGGTCTAAATCTTCTATTTAACCTATCTAACCAACTAGACATATTAGTCTCCTCTCAAGTACGAACTTAAATTCCCACTGTTATTAGATAGATTAGAGACAGTATTTACACTACTACCTTCTTCCTCTTGTTGAATATAAAAATACTGATTGTATAAAGGAAGATTAAAAATCTGCTTTGCCTCGAAAAATTCTAGAAGAGCAGCCCGCTCGGCGTCAGTAAATACATTTTTAAACATTTTCACATACTCTACTGGCTCGATTGACCTGACTCTGCAAAGAATTTTTCCAGCCCCTAAATCTGGGTTATCAATTACTTTAGAATCTAATATGTTCCAATTATCTAACTTAAGCCTTTCTCGATTTGTTGACCTTCCCTCAACTGATGAGAAGCTATCAAGATATTCAACTACAGCTATCTGCCTATAATTCATCCAAAACGCTAAAAACTTAACATATGATTTCATAGGGTCATCTGCTTCTGGGTATGGTGGGACATCTTTACTATCACTAAAAACGCTAACTGTATTTTCTGATGTAGCGGCTGGATCATTTATAAAAGGTCTTCTGGCTTTGTAGGTGTTTAAACTATCCAGAGATCCAATATTCGCTTCGCCTGAAACTGATGAAATCAATAACATGCTCTTTATCTGATTTGGAATTGATGCTAGTTCTTCAGACTCTATCTGATCTGCTATATTATCTGAAGTTAAACTTAGAATTTCCCTTAGTGAAACTAGTGAATTATAATACTGAATTCCTGTGCTTGTGACTGATGTCTCTAATGTTTTGTCAAGCTCTAACTCGCCTAATAACATAAATGGAATTTTTATAGATCGATTTTTTGACACAGTATTTATTACTGATTTTTCAGGGTCTTTTGTTTTAGTATTCTTTATTTTTTTATCCACTTCGGATAAATAGCTACTGGCACTGTCACTAATAGAATTAGACCCACCAATAACGCTTGCAATTAAGTCATCAGACTCACAAGGGGCAAAACCCTTCTTTTTTGTTGTATTATAAACTGTAGTTTTTACTTTCCCCTTTTGTACAACAGGGCTAGAAAACTGAGGAGTTATTTCTGTCGAAATGTCTAGGGAATATTTGTCGTTAAGCGTATCTAGAACATTCAAGTATACCTGATTATTCTGTTGCTTTTCGTTTGTCTTATACTCTGGCAGATAAACATCGTAAATTCCCAAATCTTTGTTAAGATAATTTCTAGCGATAATATCTGAAAATATTTGTGCGTACTGGTTGTATGAATACTCTATTGCGCTATTCTTTATACTGTTTATATTTATCTGATTTATAGTATTTTTCTCGTGTGTTTTTACAGTCTTTGGAGTGAAATAAGACAAGGAAGAATTCCTGTATGACCCTCCAGGTATAGTTAAGTCGCCAGCCGCCTCAAAATATTTTGCAAATTCTTCTGCACCACGAGAACTAAATTCATCTATAGTCAAAACATTAACACTCTTGTGTTGATCTTTGTTAAAAATATAATCATACCCGAGGGCTTTGTCTCTCCCTGTGTCTATGGGTAAAACATAATCGTGGTTTGCTACAAGAACAAGACTATGATTTCCAGAGTTCGAGTTATTTCTTATGGGAGGGGCAGACACAGACGTTTTAGTTGTTAGCAGATTTGATCGATTTGTTTTTTCTAGTTTTTGTAACAATGAAGTAATCTGATTGTCAAACAGTTTTTCAATCTCATCTAACAATGAAATTTTTACTCTGCTATTATTTCTTTTAAGGATTGTTGAGTACTCAGATGAAACTCTATCGCCTGAACTAGTCATCCCTAGGGCCAAACTTATATTATTGTACTCATCTAGTAATGCTTCTATTTCAGCTAAAACATTAACTGTTCTATCACCAATGCTAATATCTATAGAATCAATATTTTGCGCAAGACTGTCTGTCTTAAAATCATATATTTTTGTATTGTTTGTTCTGAGTGCAGTGATTATTTCATTTATGACCGATTTCCCTGTATAAAGAGCATTAGTTATATCCCTAATAAGATCAACTGAACTGTCCTGTACTGCGCAAGTTACCGAGTAGGAGTACCTTCCATTGTCTAGGTATTCTGACAAATTGTCATAACATTCATAAAAAACAAATTGTCCGTTTTGATTACCTCTTAAAACATTAATATCAACTTCTTTAGCCGTCAAGATTCTCTTTTTAGGGTACTGAGTTGTTGGCGTCATTTTAGACGAGTTCTCTACGGTTAACCCATTATTAGAAACATAAGATATTTCTTTTACATGATTCCTGTGGACCTCCACAGATAAGAGTTCTGCTTTTTTAGACGCCGGGAACAATCCATTTATCGCAGCATTAAACAATGTGTCACTCTCGTAAACAAACGGATGAACAGAATTTTTAATTAAAAAAGATCGAATATCGAAAGCGAAGATAATTTTATTACTATTCTCAAGACCTCTGGATATCCATATATTAGAAAAGTTGTTCGTATCTTTTACTATTTTTGCAAACTCATATCTTTTTACAATACTTTGTTGTTCATTATTATCGGAGAGAATAGCTTGATTTTCATTAGGAGAAGTCTTGTCTAGTGTTTGGAATATTTGTGAATCTGGTGATCTTACTGTTCGTTCTTCCTGTAGCCCTAAAAGCATCTTTTCTGGAGACGGGGAAACATATATGGTCCTCACTCCCAATGGAGTTCTTCTATCAACAAAATTCATCCCGGTATTTATAGAAAAATTGTCAACCGGGTTGGATTCTGTTATTTTAGGAACTTTGTTATTATAAACAAAAGCATATACAGATAAATTACTAACATTACCTACCGAATTTGGTAATTCTAAATTCACTGTTTTAAGAATTGTGCTTCGGTCACTTTGCTCCTTAAACGCTTCCTCAAAAGGTATATCATATATTATAACATCCTTAAAAATACTTGATCCATTTCCATAATTTGAAACGTTTTTTTCTAAAACAATATCCCTCGTTATTAAATCAGTTGAGACTGGGGAGAAAGGAATCGAAGAGTCGAAAAGATAGCCTCTGTTCTGCACTGTTCTTTTTATGAAGTTGTTATAATCGTAAGTTGTAACATCCAGGCTGTTTAGACTAAGATATTCGTTATACCTCTGGGTAATAAAGTCAAGAATTTTTATTGTTTCAGGATCAAGAGACAAAAACAGCCTTAGACTCATATTGCTAAACCTAGTCTCAGGAACTTGTCCCCTAACAGATAAATCTATAGACAAATTATTTGATTTTTTATTTGTGCCCTGGATTTCCGAAGTTTCATGAACTATCGAATCTATGACCAGCTTTGAGTTATTACTTAACACTTGCTATACCTCAGATCCATCATCGCAGATGTCAGCAGGAGATGAAATATCATCCCTATTATAAGTTGGAGAAACATCACCAGAAGAAAACGATGTTGATATTTCTCGATCAGTCTCAATATCTAAAAAGAACTCAACATATTCCCCGTCAAGAACAGGAAAAAATGAATTTATTTCATCACTTGTGCCGTTGATGGTGCTAAGTAAATTTTGAGGAATTTGTTGCTCTTGTAAGGTATTTAAGTTTTCTAAATTATTATTTATAAACCCCAAAGGAACAAACCCTTGTTGTTCTGATGATGATACAAATACCTCTATATCAAAATTCCCATTTTCTTTAAATACAGTATTCAGTTCTTGAACGCTAAATACCACGGAATCGTTACCTGCAAGCACAAAACTTGTCAATCCTGTTTCGGGGTCTTCTTCTGTTACATAATTAATATTAAGAGTTGCACTCATTTGAGGAATTATGTTTTCAGACATATATTCCACGCCCCTATCAAACGCAGCATCGCCAATATCAAGAACACGGATATTCCAGCTTGGATAGTATTCTGAATTTGGGTCACTTGATCCCAGGACCCTATGGAATCTTGAGTTCCAAACATTTTCTTGAATGCTATCGTCCGAATATGTCAACGAAGATAAAGAAACAGTAGATTGATTACCTGATTCAAACCTAGTTCTTGGTAAAAGTCTGGGTGTTTCTTGAGTGATTCTATTTTCTATTTGATTTTGTGTCTCTTGTATGTCTCCATACTCACCATCATAGAGAATTCCAGTATCATAAAAAGCATAATAAAATGGCATAAATTCACCTTTGGCAAATTTATTTTTACCATAAGGAGTAAGCTCAATAGCCAAGACTTCTTCTTTTTGGTTAAAAAATCTCATACTTTAAATATTACCGTGCTCAATTATTATTGTTTGTTGTTTTTGATGATGCAGTTGATTGTACTAGACTCTCTGTAGATTCCTCATACTCTTTACTAAGATCAGGTCGGAAACCAACTTTAGAATTAATCTTTACTGATTCTATCAAAGAACAGTAATCATATGGCCAATTATAAGTTGGACTTGACAAGGAGTGTTTAGAAATATAAGTATTCTTAGCAAACTCATCTCGGTCGCCAAGAATCCTCTCAACTTGATCTTCTGGGAGCCCTTGTAAAGTCATAAATTCTTTTGCATTATCATATCCAAGAGCGTTTGGACCATCAACTTCTTCAATAATCATTTCAGCATAAGTTGAATACCCTTTTTGTTTTACCTTAAACACTAACCATCGGATTTCAGGGAAGAATCCCTGCTTACAGGCTTTTTCTGCTATATCCAAAAGATCATAACGAGGATGTCCATCTCTGATCTTTGCATTAATATTTAATTGTTCTTTTAGCACTTCTGGGAATTGTGTTATCTTATCCTCTACGTTGTCGCCGGGCATATAATGATCAATTGCAGAAAAACTAAACTTCATTTTTCTTGCTAGATCGGGCATAATACCCTGCCAAATATCAGATAAATCTTGCTTATTTAATTCGGCAGTATGTTCCATGAGATAAACAACAGGTATTTGCTTTATATCTTCTCCTGAAAGTATTTCATCGTATTCATCCCCGCCAAATGGGTTGATTGTATCGGCGATTGTTGGGTATCCCTTCGGAACAAGACCTAGAAGTTTTTGTGCAAGAACTGGTGGTAATGAATATTTGGTAAAGTTCTTGCGGAACTCTTTAATTTTTGGTCCCAATTCTCTTGGTGAAGCCTGGAGTGTGATAAGTTTTGAATCTCCTGATTCATCTACATAAAATGGCAAAGCAACAATTGCTTCTGATATTGTGTTCTCTTTATTGTCCGCAAGCTCGCCAAGCCTTTTAGCTTTTTTAGGGTCGAAACCTTTTCTTATAATTTCATCAGAATCAAATCCACAAAGATCCGCAAGAGAAGTCACAGATCTACTAGAGTCAATTACAAATTTTGGAACCTTTCGTACATATCGATAACTTCCAACTGTACCTACCATCCCGCCAATAAATCTCAAATTAGCCACAAGATCATATTCTTCATCTGCACCTGTTGGCACATCTTTAATATACATATAAACACCCTCACCCTCATCAGGTGTTGAGCCATATTGGTGCCACATACCTTGAGCAGAACTTGTGAATTCTGATGGATTTACAGAAGAAGAGAAGTCATAATCTACCGCTATACTTGCTGGCGTTGAGGGAGAGGCATCTACACCTCCAGCAAAATCAGTTGTATTTATAATAGCTGAAGATTTTGCTGTACCAGTTATGACCTTGGTATTCATAGCGGTACCATTGACACTAGACACTATTCCAATTATTGCGCTTAGGCTACTGGGTCTAGACGCTATTACATCAATTTCTCCGTTAGAGGTGCAAAGCTGAATCGCATCCTCAATACGTGACGCTAGAACTGCGTTGCTACCCAATGAATTGATACCAACAACATAATTTGTCGCTGAAGCCCTTGAGGGAGAAGAGGTACTATTGTCAAACTCAAAAGTAACTGCTGTTGTATTTGTTGTAATTATAATAGTCATACCAGAAGCAGCGGAACCATGATCTATTGCTGTAATAGTTGCGGATGCAGCAGCGGCGGATACGGCTTCTGCGGCAGGTGTTCTTATGATATTTGGGAAATCAAGGATTGGGCTTTCCCACTTGGGCATTATTGTCCACTTGTTTGGGTCTGCTGACCTGTAAGAAGATCCTGCCGAGGTTGGAAACTCGTTGCCTATATTTATAGAGGCGTCGATATCCATTCTATTAAGCCAAGCACGATTCCACTTATAGGTAGGAGTTGTATTTGTTTCTATCGTATTTCCGTAAGAGTCAATAAAGGAACCCGATGTCGCATCGTAATAACTACCGCTCTCATTTAAGAAGTCTACAAAAACCTCGCCACGGTCATTATTTAAAATTTCTTCTAGCGTATATTCTTGTTTGTCCCCAGTAGGCATAAATGTAATGCGAGCCAAAGAGGGTCCGTAATAATATGGCGGTGTAAACGGTGCAAATTCACCACGATGCTTGGGCCATGATGATCCAGATGGTGTCCAAGACCCAGACCCAGCAGCAATCTCCCAAGGTTGTAATATATAACTTGTATTAGTTGCTGGACCAAAGGCTGCTGGGTTACTGTACATGTTAAACTGGTTTGTTTTCATTAATCCAATCTCCATCATGTACGCTTTTGATGAATCAACAGTTACCGTGCGAGCAGCGGCTGTAACCTCTTGAGAACCCTTCGAAGGGCTACCAAATTGAGATACAAACTTTGTAAGTTTTCCAGGCGAGCCAAATTTATTTTGTTTTGTTTTTAAGAAAAATTGTGGAACGTTGGCAAGGAAATTTGATACTGCCTTCTTATAAAGATTGTTAGAATCTACCTGACCTTCTGTAAAAGATGCCGTAACATCTAGATGAAGAAAACTATTAATATCAGACATAACCGTTGCTAACGACCCGGTTGTTGTATCTAAATCAGCAGTTAGGTAATCCTCTGGAGCTAGAATAGATTCAAAAGGTAATCTATCCGCCCAGAAAAGAGCGTTGACGTCTGGGTCTGTCCAATCAAAATTCTCTCTGTTTCTTCTAGAGTTTCCTGGTATTGTACCTGAAACATTGGCTGTTCCTGTTAATTCGCCATACAGACCCCCAAACAATGGATAACCTATTTTATATCCTGGAAACGTGCCATCACCAGCGGCTGATGTTGATTCCTTCTTGTCGTATTGTCCAGTGTTTCTTGTTACTCGACGAATTGGAAAATCAACTGCCACACCTGACTTAATAGAGTTATACATGATGCCTGGGGCGAAATATGGTCGTAACATAGTTCGCCACTGGCTAGCTTGCCCGGCTCCCGAGCCTGCAAATTTTGTGACTGTTCCATATGATTGGGAGAAAAGTGTTGATATCTCAAGAGTTCTATTCATTGGATAAAAACTATCATAAGGCAATATCTTCATAATTACATCAGAGCTTATCTCAAAATGTCGAGGGTAATCATTGAAAATATAATTAACATCTCCCTTATCATAGGACATGAAATCAGACAAAAACTCTATGTTATCCGTAGTAGCATATCTTGTATAGAAGTCTGTATTTGTTCCATCAAAATTATTTACATTTGCTCCCGTTATCTCTAGCGAAGATGATATTGCAGTAAATAAAGTTCGATTAGTTTTAAATTCAGAAATATGTTCACTTATACGGTATTCTGGAATAATTGTATGTGCCTTGCCTTTAAGCCTTAACTCACTTGCCCACTCGTCATAATTATTATAAAATGGGTAAACCCTTTCAGCAAGACCGCCCTTGTTTTGTCCATCCACGAATATACGCTCAGAAGCAGCAGTCCATGCAGGGCGAGAAAAAGCTCCACCAGGAATGCGTGGCTCACAATTCGTATTGGTAGAAGCAACTGTACCAGTTTCAAAAGCAATACTATAAACATATTGCGAACTTACTATTGATGTAGAATCATAAGAGCTTGTTCCGGCGTTATTAGATGGTGTAGAATCTGTAACAGAATCAATTACTGTACCATAATGAACGCTCATTAACTCACCACAAGCAGTAGTAGACTGCCCAGCAAGAATAACGGACGCAGATAATGATCCTGTTTCAAAAGTTGACTGAGCATAGGTATTAGATAAGTCAGACCATAGATAAGAATCCATAGGCCATATAGAAGCAGACCCTGGTCCTGTTAACTTTGGAGTGAAAGCGTTTTTTAGATTGTACGGTGTTTGGTCGCCAAGTTGGACTACAAATCCTTGTGAGTTCGTAAAAGGAGATCTCAATCTTGGAACCTGCCTATTATCCCTATCCCTAATTGCTGGTACATAAAAAAGAGTATCAAAATTAGGATAGAAAGTTGTTACGGTTTCAATATCCGCATCATTTTTCCAAAATGAATTTGCAAAAGATAGACGAGCACGACTCCCTGAAAGATAGGTATTTATCTCTTTTGGGAAAATTGTTTCACCATAAGCAAACATTTTTATTATGTTAACACCATTTAGAGCACGAGATGTGTCACTATTTAGTTGTTCTCGTAATACCTCATATGGTCGCTTAACTTTATTATGAGACGCTTTAATATTGCCAATAAGTTGCCTGTTAAGTTCTCGGTTAGCAAAACCCATCAAAGAGTTTCCATAACTGTACTGTAAATTTAGTGTCGTTTTGTTACTTGAGTCTTTTGCTGGAGTTCCAACAATTGTTTCAATTTGATGTACTAACGGAATATAACGAGATGTTACTGGGGGCTCTGTAAATCTCTGAGAGTAATAGTTTATTATTGTATTACCTGCTTGATCAGTAGATGTGCGACTTTGCGTTGCAACATCATTATCAACACCATTCCTAGTTAGGCGTTCTTCCGGGAGTAGTTCATAGATATTATTATTTCTTAAATAAGTTGCCCCATTTTGATACCTTGATTGAAGTTGTGCCCATGGCGCTGTGTATGGATTTGAGGACCAAACATAATATTGATTACCATCAATCCAGGTAAAATCGCCCGTTCCCGCATTAAAGGAACTGGGAATACCTGTGCTAAGATTTGTTTTTGATAGAATAATATTCTCTGGGTATCTTGACCTTGCAAGTACATAATTGTTATATGTTTTTGAGTCAGAGCCGGAAAGAGCAAAAAACCACTGCGTACTATCTCCTGCTGGTATTGGTCTTGTTACAAAGTAGGCATCATATATTGTCCCTGTTATAAATGTATTATTTGAGGGTATCACTCGTTGAGTTTGATTTCTCTGTGTTTTATTTACTGATGCTATTGTTGTACTACCTGATACAAAACCTCCGAATTCTGTGTGTGTAGACAATCTCTTGATAAATGGGTTGCGAACAGGTAAATTCCTAAAAGGGAGAGCACTGTTAGATGAGAACTGATCAGAAGTTACATCACGAAACTGTTGCTTAGAGTCAACCTTAGCGCCCGGTGATGAAAAACGATTTACAATAATAGTCTCATTTGTTTTCCTCGAAGCTATTTGTCGAGGTGATGGGAAATCTGCTGACCCTGTTAATCCTAGTGCTCTGCGAGAGGGAGTTGTTAAAAAAGCACTTGGCGTTTGATAATTATAATTTTCAGTATTGAATGCCAGGTCCATGTTAGTTGCAGACCTGTCTGAAGTCTGAACTATTTCATATCTCTTCTGAAAATTACCTACCACACGAACGCTGTTAGATATAAATAAAGTTTGTATATTATCAATATTTACAGGGGCTTTAGCTGCTTGACCTCGCAAATAATGACCCCTTGGATTATTTCCAGAAACTTTATTAATGGCAGCAGAAGGTGATTTACCGCCAGCAAAAGCAGAAGTAGACCCAAAAGAACTAGCTATAAGACTTCCTGCAAATAAAACCCCATTCACTGAAGGTCCTGGAATTGTAGTAGTAACAACAATCACTGCGCCAAGATTGTAAGCAGTAACACGTAGATTCTGATCGGTAGCACTGGCGTTTATACTTGTTACCAAAGAAGATGCCACATCTGTAACACTAGCAGCATCTTTTACGCCCGTAACACTATCAGTACTCTCATCCATATCGGCAGTATTATCTAAGTCAGTCTCAAAATTAACACCACCCAAACTCAAAGTTACGTTTTTACCGTTATAATTTGAGGTGGCAAAGGATCCACCACCGATGCTAATTGTTATTGTGGCTATGGCAAAACCTCCATCCAATGATAAAGAAAATTGCTCTTTTCTCTCATTAGTTTGTAATAAGGCATTGTGTCGAGACTGGATTCCTCCAACATACCTCTGCGTGAAAGGACCTTGCATTGGTACCTCACCGCCGTAAGGCTGTATTTTATCATCATGTAAATTTGCAAAATCTAAATTTGGAAAACCGAAAGATGTTAATTTTGCTTGATATCCTGAACTCACACTGGAACTAAAGGCACTAAAAGGCAGTACTTGTTCTCCAGTAAAAGTTTTGCCGTCAAGAACTGCTTTAACTGTAGCACGTTTTTTAATCCCTGGAAATAACTCATCATTTATATCGAGATATTCCTCAAATTCACTAAAGACAATATTGTTGGCAAACCTTTTCTTGTTTAAAGGTTGATTACTCCCACCTTTAATGGAATTATCCATCTCAAGATTAAAAGAAGAAATTCTTTCCCTATCTAAATTTCTTTGTACTTGCACCTTTACAGATTGGTTAGTATAAAGATTATTAATGTTAAAGGATGAAGATAAAGGGGAATCATATCTGTTTGCGGAATTCTTCCACCAATTATAATTGTTTTTTTGATTCAGTCCGATCGGCGCATGATTATGCTTCCATCCCTTTGATCCCTGGAGTCTTTGCTGTAGAGTACTTCTTTGATTTGACCCTCCAATAATTCTTTTAGAACTCTGTGGGGGAGCCGTATCTACAGTTATTTTATTTGCGTTTCTAACCATTTAATAATTAGTCTCTTTTAATCAATTATGGAAAGTCTCGGAAAATTCTATCAAGCACATAATTTTGTGTCCAGTTTGAGAATCTTCTTAGTTCTTCCTGTTGCACTATTGGTTCTATAGGTATAAGTGTTTCTGGGTTTATTCTTTCGCTTATACCTGGTAAAAAGTTTGGATTAGGTTGAGGAGGTTGTAATGGCGGGATTGGAGTGTCAGAGCCTGCCCCTGGAACTCCAAGCTCTATTGTTGGGCCTCCTGCTGATCCTTCGATTACATTTTGTGGAGTTGCTGTGTTTTCGCCAGGAACTTTTAATAGTGGTGGTTGATATTTTATTTTATTTCTTTCTAAACTATGACTCTCAACTATATTTCTTACGTTTTCTGCATATCTAGCAGAAAATGGCATAAGTTGATCAAGCATTTGAGTTACGGCTGAATCTAGCCATTTATAATAGTCAAGATACTTTTGTAAGTCTACTATATCGTTCTGTACCTTGCGGAAAAATATTTCTCTTAGCTTTTCCATTTGTTTATAATTTAATCTATATTTGTTTACTGGTTCGCCGATTAAGTTATTAAAATCTTTAATAGAAGCAAACAAATGAAGCATACGGCTAGAAATACTACGATACATGCTCTTTTCTATAGCATAAAAACTACTAGAAGGTTTTTTGAAAGTACCAAAAACTCTATCGTCTGCTGATAAAACTTGCACAACATCAGTGTAGGCAAGATACTCTGGTGATACTAAACTATTAGAATAAACATATTGCTTTCTTGCTGGGGATGCATATGCTGTAAAGAAATCGCCCCGTCCAGTATGTTGTCTTAAGTTAATATTACTAAGTGTATCTCCTTGATATGTAGCTTCATAACTACTATCATTTAACCCATGAGAAGAGTCTTGGACAATGAAGCGACCGCTTGCGTTAGATCCTGTAACTTTTGTAAATTCCCAATTAAGCGCTAAAGTTTGTATGTTAGGTATATAAACGCCTGCGCTAGCTGTTTGGAACAAATAAGAATTTCTAGATGGATGCAAGGTGCCGTGGGTATCCACTTCTCTTGCCTGGATATCAAGAACTTCTGGTGGTAGAAAATCTGTCCAATATCTTGTGCTTGATGCTCGGACATCAGTAGAAGTTAGTGTACTTCCGGTAAAATTTGTCTTGTGTGCACCAATATATATTCTTTTAGCTGAATTTATGATTGATGAACCAGAAGTATAACTTAAATCTGATACTACATTGAAATAATTTTGCTTCTGACCTGTATTGAAATTGACGCCATATAATCCCAGTTCATAACCAGTGGACGATACCGAAGAACTTAGAATTGAATTAGAGAAGGGATAACGTTTTGGTTTAAGAGTTAAAGAAAGGTTCCACCTCTCATTATCGTAAACATTCCTAAAAACACTCGAAGTCAGCAACGTATTTCCCGTGCGATCTTTAACTATAAAATATGCGTCCTTAACTTTGTTCAAGGGGGATATAATTTCTGAAAATTGTCCTGGTTTTTTTACTGCATATACTTGTAAACCATAATCGTTAGCAGCCGATTGCCAAGTCAGATCTGTTGATGTAGGATCAGTATCAAGAGGCGTGTGAAAACCAAATAGAGAAGAACTAACCACATTTGGCACAAGATAAGGAAGTGTGTCCTCGTTTTCTTTGCTTGGGAACACAAACTCAGATTGCACGGAAAAAGAATACTCATCAAGTTGGTCTGATCCGCTTATGAGCCCAACAGAATTAACATTAGTAGAATCATAATATTGATATACTGTTGCCTCACCATCTGTCTGATTCAGAAGAGATGTAAAATCGACATATTTCTTATGACTAACTGTTGTAATATAACTACTTGTTAATTCATAATCAGCGTCATCTGAATACGCATTAAATGCTAATACCTCTTCACCAACACCAAGACACCTAATAAAATTTCTTATTGATTTTTCATTACCTTTTGATTTCAGTATGAAATTAAGATTGTTATAAATGTTCTTATAAATAGAATTTTTGATATCTACTAGGTGCTGATCGAAATTAATCTGCTCATCTCTCTGTAAAAATTGTGCTAATAGTCCAGAGTTCTCGAATAGTTCAGGTGCTGTAACACCAAGATTATCTACTAGGCGATCATTAAACGGAAACTCGTCTATTGATTCAGTCAAGCTTCCACTAATATAGTTGTTGTACTTCAGTTCCTTAAGATAAGTAAGCTGATTATAAAGTGTATCAAAATATCCAGAGATTATCTGTGTTAGGGCAACAATCTCGTTATTACTGGCTTCTTCTGCCTCAACTACCCAAGTTGGAAGGTTATTTATAAGACGAGAGCTATTATTAAAATCATAATTTGACCCGCTCAGTTGATATTCATTTTTAGTTGAAATATAGTCTGGGTGGTTAGTTCTTATTATTGGCTCGCCACGTTCCGTGATAGATTGAATAGACAATTGATTTATGGCAGATCCCGTGTTTCTGGGATATGGTAGAGCCGAAGAATAACCAACATAGTTACCATTTGATACCCTACCTGAATAATCTAGTATAATAGCATCAACTGAATTATTCCCTGTGATACCTTCATTAAATTTAAAATAAACTCCCAAGGAAACATTAGCGTCATATTTATCGCTACCTCCCTCAACATTGGTAAACCAATTTCTGCCGATTTGTTCAGAATCCCTGGACGTTTTCCAGAATCTAAATTCATCAAGTGATGCTGATAATTTACCAGAACCTTCTGCTAACCCTAATCCTCCAAAACCTTCTGGGGATTCCCTTAATCCTCCGAGGTTGGCTATCATAGTTCCTGTCACCTGCCCAATAGCACCAGACCCAGTAACACCTGTTTCAACACATTCACCGTTTACAAACAAATCCATTGTAGGAGAACTTCCAGATGTGTTAAATCTAAATGAAAAATTTCTCCAAGTTGCATCGGAAATTGTTATTTGACCTGGAGTTGTTGGTATGGCAGTCTCTGTAAATCCATTCGTGCCCGATAACATTGTCACAAAAAACTGTGTTTCTGATCCTGAATGTAATGCTATCCTAAATCTTCCGTAATTATCACTAGATGAATTTGCTACTGGGGTGCCATTGGTTAGATCAATAATCGCCATCTTTCTAGATTCAGCAACTGTGTTTAAATTATCTTTCTTTAGAAAAAACTCAACTGTTGTCCCGCTTGTGCCGCCAAATTCTAGATTAGATGTCCTACCCTTAGATTCATCAAATTTTGTGCTTTTATGGGGACCACCTTTGACTTGAATATATGTTGGCGTAGTTGGTGAGTCATAAAATGATGCATTTGTTGAGGAAAGTTTATAAGGGTAGCCTATAAATATATACCCAGTGCTTCTGGGATATATTGTTTCTAAAGTATACTTTTCCAAAGGGTTTATATTATTGAAAAAGTCTGTCTTTTCCAAACCCGAACCATCATAAGGGTAATCGCTAGCAATAAATTCAAAAGCATTTTTATAATACTCAAAAGCAGATCCAAACCTTACAAAGTTTTCTGGTTTTGAGTAATCTATAGGTGGAAGAAAATATTCATTCCTATCTGTAAGGGCCTTTAGATGATCACTAGATTCTATACCATCGCCCAAAGTATTGGGCGCACTACTTTTTAAATATTTGTTTACCGTAGTGCCTTCTTTGTTATTTTGATATAGACTTTTTAAGCTGCTCATACATCATCTTCTTCTATTTTAAATTTAAATACTTCTGATTGTTCTCTGTATTCACCTTGTAAATAGTAAGCAAACTTAATTCCATACATATATCCAGGCTCTAGACATGAAGTATCTAATTCAAAATAGTTCCCGCTCACGTCATATGATAAGCGAGTGAAGTTGTTGTTTGAACTTCCAGTTCCAAATGGGATTATTTCTAAATTATCAATAGAACGGAAGATACGATAGTAAGCATCTTCTATAATTGTTGCCTCAACAGTAGATTTTGCAACCGTATATATATTAGGACTCCAATCCTTATCCCTAACAAACACACGGAGTTGTGGCTTCTGCCCTTTCTTGTAACTGTCTTTTAGATTAGTTATATTTGTTAGATATACAGTATCATATAACAAATTGGACGTATCTACTGGAATTGGTTCGTATGATCCAGTGTGGTATTCTATTCTAGGAGCGGAACCTGTCCACCAAACATCGTAAACACTTTCTAAAGAACTAGTAGAGGCAAACGAAGCAGTATAAACACCTGAAACTGTGTTTCCATTTTCTACTAGAAGTCCTGCGGTTACTGTATTAACAGAATTGCCGTCAGTATCTGTAATATAAAGAGGTGAGCCAGTTGGAGCAGCGCTCCCAGAATAAAGTTCAACTTTTAGTTTGTTATTTGCTAATCCTGGAATGTTTGTTAATTGTCCCCTGATAACATTATAGAGAAAAATAGTATTTAGATTATCTGTCGCAGGCGCTATGCTGCTGCTTATGTAAAAATTCCCTCTGTTATCTTTTCTACTAGAGTCCCAGCGAGCCTCAATTGTTGGTTGATAGTGATAAAATTCACTTGTTCTACCAAAAAATCTTTTAGTGTAAAAACTATCAGAACCAGATACTATCGCATCAGGAAATCTAATAAGGAATCCATAATTATTTGTTGATCCTAACCACTTATATACCTGCTCAGAAACATCGACAGATATATTCTCCAAACCAGTACTAAATGGTACAGTGACTGAAGTGTTGGGACCAGTTATTATAGATGAGCCTGTCTCAGACCACGCCACTCCAGAAGATGCAGATATCCAGTTTGACACTCCAAGATCTGAATAGTTATCCATATCTAACCCTCGACCCTCAGACCAACTCTGAGACAACATATTCATCTGAAGGGTGAAGTCTTCCGGGGTTGATGATCCGTGAGGTGCATTATAGAGGTTAAGATGGAACTTTATACTCCCTGTGTTTGCTGGAAGAATTCCACTGCTTATATCTGCCTGGATAGAATCTATGGGGAATTGGATTATAATCCTACTCTGCTCAGCATTTACAGCGCTAATTGAGGCTGAGGTTTGTCCATGGATAACAAAAGCTTCTAATATATCAGATGCGCCCATGTTTGATCCAGTTCCTCTTGTCAGAAGATCGCTCTTAAAAGCGTTTGTGATTGTATTATCTTTGTTTGAGTAGTATTTTTTTATGCCCATTTTAGACTATAACTCCAACAATATCAGTATTAGGTAATAAAACTTCGACCACAGAGTCTTGAGGAACTACCATATACCTTCCATCGGTAGACATATTTGATCTTATATCGTATACAACATCACTATATGATCCACCAGTTTTATTTGTAAATTCTATATTTCTTGTATCTGTTACTCCAGGAACATCATTTAAAACTTTGTATATATCCGATATGAAGATAGATTCTCCTAGATTAAATTTGACTGTTAAGAAATTATCAATTACAGCCTGGTTGCAAGCTTGTAAAAGTTCGAACTTATTTATGTCTAGATCTGCAATAACCTCATAGTTTATTCCTATGTTTATTATTTTCCCATCTAAAATATCTATAGTATCATTTATCATCCTATAGTTGTCTAGCCATAATTTAAGATTATCTTTTAAAGCAGTGTTTGGCAATGATAAATTACCATTAGCATCTTCAGATATAGCGAAGAGATTTAAGTTTCTTTTTAAAGAGTCAACATCACGAACAACATTTACTCTTTTAATCTTACCAAATTTGGATGGCATCCTATAACAAACACTGATATAGTCTTCTCTTGTTACTGCTCTATTTTGGGAAGAGTAAGCACCAAAAGCTCTGATTTTAATCTCTTCTGAAGAAAGATCAGAAGTTTCGCCAACAATAGGCTCCTCATTCTCAACTTCTAGAGAATCAATCATTGTATTAATTATTGCCTCAGATAAAGACCCCCTGTCAGAAAACAATAAATTTGGGGCTACAATATTAGTAACAGACCCAACAGATGCATTACTGGTGGCGCTAGTGTTGGCAGTATAGGTCACAGTAAGAGTTGTATTGGTTGGCACAACTCCAAATTTATCTGTCTTGATCAAATTAGTAGGGTCAAATGTAGTTTGAGTGACATATGGCTTGCTGTCAATTTCTAAGACAACATCCGCTGGATCAGCTATAACATCTCCTGTAATATTGTCTTCTGAACCATATCCAAATTGAATTTGTGTTGTACCATCAGGTAGAAAATTGGTAACATATCTTCTAGGAACTGGTGTAACTCTCATATTATATGGCACTGCTTCCCTAGAATCTGAATCTATGTTTTTTGCTTGTGAAAGAACCACATCTTGTGATAAGTTTTCTACCTCAAAATATTCATTACCCTGAGAATCAACAACAGATATAATTTCTGAGATATTAAACCTTGACATTTCTAGAGTTAAGAATCTTTGATAATCACCTACCGATATTGTCTCCTCAAATTTTTGACCTGAAACTACTTGTCCATAAGCCCTTACTGCGAAGAAAGTTGGATTACCTGTACTAGCATCAGTTCTAGCCACTGTTACTTGATTATTTGGATCTGTAAAATCAACATCTTCAATGAGAGTGTATGAGGCACCATTATCACCAGATATTATTGTTCCCCTCTGTAATATTGGAAAATAATTCAGGTCTGGTGTTCTAGATGTTGTAGAGACTGGTACCAGCATGTACAAAGTAATTTGACCCGTTGCTTTTGCTGCACCTTGATTTTTATATCCAAGTGATTCTGCTAGCCGAGTTACATTATCATACCTTATCGCAGTGTCTAAAAAACTTTCGTTAGCCTGGAAGTCGGCATAAAAAGATAATTGATCTCCAACGTAGGCGACCAAATCCATCATCAATGCACCAAAAGATGCCTCACTAAAGTCTTTAAAAGTTGATGGATAATAACGCTTAGCATAATTCTGTAAGTCATTTTTAATTGACTCAAAATCTCTGCTTGTATAATTTATCGGTCTTTTTGCCATATCATCTTACCCTAGCTTTAATTAGTTAGCTGTGAAGTTATTAACAATTGGTCAGTGCCATCAAATGGCAATATGTTATATTTAATACTTACCTGAACCTCATTAAGTGCTAATGCCGGGTTTTCATCACTAGTAATAAAATTTATTTTTTCTATATTAACAATTGGCAAATAGAAGTTTGTCTGCTCCACTATCCTATCAGCTAAATTACTGAATGTGTCATCATTTACTTGCTCAAACAAAAACCTTCGTAAACCAACACCAAATTCTGGAACCATGACCCTTTCGCCAGGACTAGTCAAAACCAACATTTTTAAGTTTTGATTTACTGTTTGCTTCAAATTTTTATTAAGCTGATAGGGTCCATCAGTCGAATCATATATAAGTGGTACTTTTGGCGAGATGCCATTTAGTTTAGTCATTTGTAATAAGTAGGTTTTCTAGTAATGTTTTCTCTTGTAAAATACGAGCAGACAACGTTGGTGCAATTTCATATATACCTGACAAGTGTGATATAAATCTTCCAGCCAATTCTAGTCCACTAAGCTCTGGAGGCAAGCCTGGTTGTCCAGGGTTCTCTTCTTCATAGAGTCTTTTTGCTTCCTCGAATCTTTCTTTTGTGTAGTCTCCCCATAAACTAAAGTACTCAGATATTGTACTATAATAGCTTTGTGGGGTCAATGGATCAAGATCCTTGTTTAGCCAATCATTCTCCAATATGATAACCCATAATTCGTCAGCGCTACGTTCGATTTCAGTCAGTTGTCCAGAGTTCAACCTTTGTCTTGCGGCATCTATAGTCCTATTAAAATTAAATGGCTTTAGTCCAATCGTTTGTAATGATGTTAGCGCTGCGCTTAATTGTTCATTAAGGACTGCTGCCTGTTCTTCGTTCGCAATAACAAGTTGCATCCTCAATGACTGAATTGAATTCTCAAGGAGTGCTACTCTTATAGATTCATTTTGAGTTAATTCTCGCCTTTGATTATCTGGTGCGGACCAATTTCTAAAAATTGTATCCACCTCTTCTCTAGCAAAAGCTCTTATATCCCCACGTATTCTAACACTGCGATCAAGTGGGTTACCTTCTAATATACTTAAGCTGGTTACTCTGTCTAAATAAGACATAATCTCATTATTGGCAATTGTGATATCATCAAGATCAAATAAAGAAAATATACCATACCCCTCAGCAGTTGTATTAAAGTTAATGTATTGGTTCTCTATCGTATTGAACCTAATTTGTACTTCCCTAGTCCTAAAGTATCGAATGGGCAAGTTCGTATCCCAGGTTGATACATATGTTGGAAATTTAGTTTGTGCATTAGTGAACTGATAAACTGATTGTCCTTTTATGCTTGTCAATAATCCATCATATGAATCTGCAACAGTAGACAGATACCTAGTGAAAGTATCTTCATATCTTTCCGAGAATTTGATCCCCTTGTCATGATATATCATATAGGATGCTATTTGAGGGGCAGCAGGTATAAAATAAGGACTAACAAGCATACCAAGTTCGGTTATATCTGTTTCAGTATAAAACTCCCTCACCTTCTGCTTTGTTTGCTCCGCCATATTAGCATCCACAATACCATAGTCTCGAAGACTTGTTTGAGGATCTGTTATAGTTCTATACAAATCTAATAAAACTTCTTTGTAATTTTGCATAGTATCTTCATTAAATATTGATTTATTAATGCCAGAAAATACTTGATTTTTAGCAATGTTAGATAACATACTGATATACATTGATTCAATGATGTTTTTAAAATTTTGACTTGGAGAATTTACATCACTAATCAAAGGGTTGTTTATCATTTTTTCATCGGAAGCTATTCTAGGATAAACTTTTTGTATAACTCCTACTTGACTTTCAAATGGACCCAACATATTATCATAAGACAATTCTTGTGTTATTTTTTGAGACAGATAGTCAGATATCAATTTTATAGTACCAACACTGCCCCAATGAGGATATACAGTTGTCATTGGCATAATATTTAAGAAGAAATGAAACATATGATTTTGAATGGTTTCCACTGCTATACTAGCTTTGGAAATATCTTGTGCGGTTATGCACTCATCATCTAATTGCGTAAAGGGAAATCTGGATATTGACTGAATATATCTTGACATATTCTGTGGTCCATCTTTTGCTATAACGCTATCATTTATTTGAGTGTCAATTCTTCTAGTATAATTTTGAAGAAACGCTGCTTTAGTGTTTCTACTATATAATCCAACTTGCGTTCCAGGTCCCTTACCTATGGATAATCGATTATAATAAGTCCTAAAGGCTGGGGATCCTATTGGTGGCATCATGACCCCGTCCACATTTAAAAACTCAAAATTATTATTCCTATCTAAGCGGATATTATATTCATCTGATTCTAATCCCTTAAATATTTGATAATTAATTTGTTCGAAGGTTCCTCTTGTGCCAGCTTTATAGATGTCATCAGAAACCTCATTACAGTTAAATTCATCTGGATTAAAGGAACACACCCTCTGTAAAGAATCTTCATTTGGCTCAGTAAAGAAAGAAATATTTATAGATGGATTTCCAAGAGTTAAATATGACGCTCCTGTCCAACCAATATATGGAGAACCTAATTCTACTGCTAAAAGATATTTTCGTACCTCACCACTGATCAGGGTCAAAAGGGCACGATCACCCCTAGATCGAGTCCCATCTTGACTTGTCAATGTTGCGCCGAGATTTCTCATCCTTTCTGTTGTTAGGAATCTTTTTAATTTCCCCTCTAGAGAAGGCGGGGCAGTTTTTATGGCATAATATGAAGCGTCATATGGTTCATATTGTTTTTGAGGTTTTTCTAAAAATTGTGGAATATCAAGACGAGGAGCATTTGGTATCCTACTAACTGTTCCTGGAGGTGGTAGGTCCCCTGGGTCAGAGTTTTCGAGAAATTCTTGATACTCATCATAATTAGCTCGATAGTCAGACCAGATATAGGAATAAACAATCTGATCCAATTGTTCATTGTTTCTTGCCTGATAATTGCCCTCGTAACTAACCTCACCATTAGGACTAGTTCTTATTCGGAATCTTTGTCTTGTAGGACTCCAACTAGATGGTGTCAGGAACCCAATTTCCCTATTGTAAGAATATACCTGATTAATTAAAA
>MDTG01062584.1_pt1 | contig 22116 bp, 21 predicted proteins | sample 811421 | NCBI WGS metagenome assembly MDTG01 (sample SAMN05326645, study PRJNA326480) | marine metagenome | isolation source: seawater | place: Pacific Ocean: South East | collected 2011
GTGGTGGAATTGGTAGACACAAGGGACTTAAAATCCCTCGCAGGCAACTGCATGCCGGTTCAAGTCCGGCTCTGGGTACCACTTATTTTTATAAAAAATAAAGAATGCATTCAATAAAAAAATATTTTAAAGCCTACTACAAGTCATCGCTTATTATAATAATTACTATTAGCACTTTTGGGTTTATTAATACTCTTTATTTAGACAGTGTTTTCATGTCTTCAGTTACTCTTGAGCCAAAAAAATCAATTGATTCCTCAAATCAGAATAAAAGCTTTAATTCTTTAGGCGCTTCTGGTCTCGCTAGCTCATTTTTTGGAGGAATTGACAAGTCTTCTGATGTATCTTTGGCATTAGAGGTTTTGAAATCAAGAGACTTTTTTGAAAGTTTATTGAGTGTGGATAATTTTAAAAATGAAATTAATAACCCTATTAAAACTAACTATTTTGGAACTTATCAATTTAATTCTTCTGATGAAATGCAACAATTTGATAATATGCATGCAAGGTTTATTAATGAACATTTATCTTTTATCCAACAAGAAAAAACTGGATTTGTAACTATTAGAATTAGTCATTACGATAAGATTGTTGCTAAAAAGTGGCTTGATTTAGTTATAGAAAAACTAAATAAAGAAATAAAAGAACTACGCTTAAATGAATCTAAAAAAATATTAAATTTTTTACAAAAACAAATCAGTCTTCAGTCGTTACCAGAAATAAGATCGAGCTTAGCTGGTCTTATAACAAATGAAATAAGAACCATCGGTCTTTCATCTATTGATGATGATTTTGTTTTTAAGGTTATAGATAAACCAAGAGTTCCTGATAATCGATCCAGGCCTAGCCGAAGCATTAACGTAATTGTGTGGTTCCTTTTTTCAATTATTGCTGCCTTGACAGTCACTTTACTTCAAATAAGATTTTTAAAAATAAAAATAAAAATTAATTAATGAAAATTTTAGTAACAGGTGCAGCAGGTTTTATTGCTCATCATCTAATTAGCTTGCTACTTGCAGAAGAGCATGAAGTTGTTGGAGTGGACTCTATAAATGATTATTATGATGTTTCTCTCAAGTATGCAAGATTAAAACAGAATGGCATTGATAAAACTAATATTACATATGGAGAATCGGTAAATTCTAGCTCTCATTCAAATTATTTATTTATAAAAGCTGATTTAACAGATAAAAAGTTAATTAGGGATGTATTTAAAACAAATAATTTTGATATTGTTTGCAACTTAGCAGCTCAGGCTGGAGTGAGGCATTCAATTGAAAATCCGTACGCATATATTGACGCTAATATTAGTGGATTTTTAAATATACTTGAATCATGCAAGGAGTTTGAGCCTGCAAATTTAGTTTATGCGTCAAGCTCATCTGTATATGGCCTTAATTCTGAATTACCATTTAGTGAAGACCATCCGGTTGATCATCCAATAAGTTTATATGCTGCAACAAAAAGGGCTAATGAACTTTTTGCTCATACATATTCTCATCTCTTTAATATCCATACCAATGGCTTACGTTTTTTTACAGTATATGGGCCCTGGGGAAGACCTGATATGGCATTATTTAAGTTTACTAGAGCTGCAATGGAAGGTCATAAAATCAAAGTATTTAATAATGGTGACATGCTGCGCGACTTTACCTATGTTGATGACATAGTTGATGGAATATATAAAGTAATGCAGATTAAACAATCAAATAATTTAGATATTTCTAACATTACGGCATCGAGTTCAACTGCAAATTTTAAAGTTTATAATATTGGAAACAATAGCCCTGTTAAACTCGGAAGATTTATTGAGCTTATTGAAGAATATACTGGTAAGTATATTCAAAAAGAATACTTACCAATGCAAGATGGAGACGTTCAAAAAACTTATGCAGATATTTCCTATTTAAAAAATGATACTGGCTACAAACCATCAACTTCTGTTGAGGTAGGTATTAAAAATTTTGTAGAATGGTATAAAGCTTATTATGATTAAAATTATTTTGTTTTCCAAAAAAGTCTTTTTCTGCTTTAAAATATCATCATCATTATTATTAATTAAATTATGAAATTAGTCATATTAGCCGGCGGACTTGGAACAAGGTTATCAGAAGAAACTACTTTAAAGCCAAAACCAATGGTTGAAATCGGTGGCAGACCAATTATTTGGCACATCATGAAATATTATTCAACTTTTGGGATTAACGAATTTATAATTTGTGCGGGTTATAAAAGCTATTCTATTAAAGAATATTTTAAAAACTATTATATGCATTCTTCAGATGTAAAGTTCGATCTAGAAACAAACGAAGTAAGCTACCTAAAAAATAGATCAGAAAATTGGAAAGTTTCTATAATAGATACAGGCTTAGAAAGTATGACTGGAGGAAGACTTCGTCGCATTAAAGACTATGTTAAAGACGATGAAGCATTTTGTTTTACTTATGGTGATGGGCTTTCTGCTATTAATATTAAAGATCAAATTAATTTTCATATTAATCATAAAAAACTTGCAACCATTGCTGCCGTAAAACCTCCTGGAAGATATGGTGCTCTAAAGTTAGACAAAAGTAATAATGTAGAAAATTTTATTGAAAAGCCCCAAGGAGACGGGTTTAGAATTAATGGTGGTTTTTTTATTCTATCTCCAAAAGTTATTGGTTATATTGAAAACGATCAAACAGTTTGGGAAGAAGCTCCATTAGAAAATCTTACAAAAGATAGGCAATTAGTTGCCTTTGAATATGATGGTTTCTGGCAGCCAATGGATACCCTCAGAGATAAAAATTATTTAGAAAAATTATGGAATGATAAAAAAGCTCCTTGGAAATTATGGTAAATAAAAAATTCTGGCAAAACAAAAAAGTTCTTATCACTGGAAATACTGGTTTTAAAGGTTCATGGTGCCATTTCATGCTTAATGAGCTGGGGGCTGATGTTTTAGGTTACTCAAGAGGCATTCCAACAAACCCATCAAGCTATCAAGAAATTTCTAAAAATCTCGATTTAAATACTATTTATGCAGATATTCTTGATAGAGATGCATTAAAACATGCCATGGATGACTTTAAACCTCAGATAGTTATTCATATGGCAGCTCAGGCAATAGTTAAGACATCCTACCTAGACCCATATGATACTTTCAGTACTAACGTTATAGGAACACTTAATATCATGGAAGCTTCAAAGATGTCAGAATCCACAGAAGTGTTAATTAATGTTACATCAGATAAATGCTATGAAAATAATGAGCTCAATATTGCATTTAAAGAAGAAGATCGTCTCGGAGGAAAAGATATTTACAGTGCTAGTAAAGCTTGTGCTGAAATTTTAGCTAATTCATATTCAGAGTCTTTTCTTAAAGAGAGCAATTCAAAATTAAAAATTGCATCTGTAAGAGCAGGAAATGTTATTGGTGGAGGTGATTGGAGTGAAGAAAGATTAATACCAGATATTATAAGATCTATGAAGGGTGAGAAACTAATCATAAGAAATCCTGAAGCCATTAGGCCATGGCAACATGTTTTAGATCCAATTCACGGCTATCTCACTTTAGCTATGAAGCTATATTCTTCAAATGATCAAGAGTTTGTTGGCGGATGGAACTTTGGACCTAATGAAAATAGTGCAAAGTCAGTAAAATGGATATTAGACGAGTCATCTAAATATTTACAAGACTTAGATTATAAACAGCATGACCAAGTGAGCTTTAAAGAATCTCATTTCTTAAAATTAGACTCATCAAAGGCTAAAACAAAATTAGATTGGTACCCAGTTTGGGATGCAGATAAGGCTCTAGAAAAAACTATTCAGTGGTATTTGAACTATCAAATAAAAAAAGAAAGTACAGAATGTCTAATGCTTAATGATATTCATAGTTTTTGGGATAAAGGTATTTAATTGACCTTTAACATAATAGGACTTAAGACCCTTGATATATTTTCTCAAAAAGACGAAAGAGGAAGCTTTCAAAAACCATTTAATAGAAAAAATTTTGAAAATCATAATATTAGTTTTAATATTGAGGAAAGCTACATATCTATTTCTAATAAAAACTGTCTAAGAGGAATGCATTATCAAAAAGAGCCGTTTGCTCATGATAAATTTGTTGCCTGTGTTCAAGGCAGAGCGCTAGATGTTTGTGTAGATTTGCGGCCTGAATCAGAAACTTATGGCAAAGTAGATAGCCTAATAATTGAGCCTGGGACAAAGTCAGTTTTTATTCCCAAAGGGGTAGCGCATGGATTTTATTCATTTCAAGATCATACTGCTATAGTTTGTTATACATCAACAGTTTATAATCCAGATTATGATGCTGGGGTTTTGTGGAATTCAATCGATTTTGACTGGCCATGTAAAAACCCGCTAGTCTCTGAAAGAGATTCAAGCAGTCCTTCACTTAAGGAGAATTAGATGATTAGATTATTCAAACCATATGTAGGCCAAGAAGAATTAGATAACATTAAGGGAGTATTTGAAAGGCAATGGCTTGGCTTAGGACCTCTTGTATCAGAATTTGAGCAAAAGTGGACACAGAGATTTGAAACTAGAAATTCTGTTGCCCTTAATTCTGGAACAGCTGCACTTCATTTAGCACTAAATGCATATAACTTTAAAGAAGGGTCTGAGGTCTTAGTTCCTGCAATGACCTTTGTTTCAAGCGCACACGCAATACTCTACAATAGATTAAAACCAGTTTTTGTTGACATTAATCCTAAAACACTTTCAATGTGTGCAAATGATCTTGAAAAAAAATTAACATCGAGATCAGTTGCAGTAATTACAGTTCATATGGGTGGACATCCATGCGATATGTCCAATATTTGCGACATAGCTAAAACTAATAACCTAAAAGTTATTGAGGATTGTGCTCATAATGCAGGAGGAAAATATAAAGATCAGTTTGTTGGAACTATTGGAGATTTAGGATGTTTTAGTTTTGAAGAAAAGAAAAATATGACTTCAGGAGATGGAGGTATGATCACATCAATGGATGAAGATCTTATTGAGGAAATAAAAAAGATCAGATGGTGCGGCATTGACAGGGACACATGGAAAAGAATTAAAACTCAAAAAATAGGTGAATCTGATCCTATGCACTGGTATTACGAAGTTCCAAAGTTAGGATACAAATATAATATGAATGATCTTTCAGCCGCTATTGGGCTTGCACAACTTAAAAAGCTTGATTTTATGAATAATGATAGGACAGAGACATTAAGTAAATTTATAGATGCTTTAAAAGATATTGATGGAATAGAATTAGGGTTGGACTACAAGTTAAAAGATTCTAGTTATTGGCTTTTTTTAGTAAGAGTAAAAAATAGAAATAAATTTATAAATCATATGAAATTAAATGGGGTCTCTACAGGTGTCCATTATATGCCACTAAACCTTCATCCATTATATAAAGAATTTACTAACGAACTGCCAGAAACGATGTCCGTTTGGGAGGAGTTGGTAACTTTACCTTTATACGTTGGAATGACTGAAGAGGATCGTAACAAAGTTATAGATACTATAAAATCATATACTTGTTGATGAATAAAGTCTTGCTAATTGCTTTAAGGCATAGAGATGATAAATTTGGTGATAATTCTAAATCATCATTTGCAAATACCCAAGTCCATACATCATGGAGTGAAGCTATATCCAAACTTGGCTACATATGTATTGAATTCCCTATAGATAGAATTACTTTATCAAGTTCAAATGTATTTTTAGTTAGAATAATTAATGGATTTTTAAGAAGAGTGATTGGATTATTGCAGGACATCGTTTATGCATTCAGATTACTACTTATATTTTTATTTTCTGCACCAAAGGTAGTGCTACTAAGTGGAGCCTCAGGAAAAATAATTCCTTTAGTTGTATATTTTTATAACTTCTTCTTTTCATGCAAGACAGTTTTTGTTGGCACAATGGATCCGATATTTTATTCAAAATCAGAATTATTTTTTGCTAAGAATGCAGATCTTGTAGTAAATAATGGTCATATAAAAGCTTGGGAAAAATTAGATATTCAAGAAAGTATCACTCTTCCAATGTCTGCAGCTGATTCAGACTTTCATGCTAAATTTAATAGAAATATTCAAAATCCAATATGTGATATTGCTTTTATTGGTTCAATTCATGGAAAAAATTATGAATCAAGACTTGAAATGCTATCTTGGCTAAATGATTATGATCTTGGAATATGGACTATCTCTCCAAATGCAATTGAGATCTTAAAAAAATTTAATTTAGAAAAAAATTTTAAAGGTTCAATTTCAAGGTTAGGATGTCCTGAGATTTATAGCTCATCTTTAATAACAATAAATACACATGCTCATGACATGTTTGATGGAGGAAATTTAGGAACATTTGAAATACCAGGCAGTTCAGGTTTTCAAGTGGTTGATTATTTTAATGCAGAATGGTTTATTGATTCAGAAGAGGTAATTTCTTATAAAGGCAAAGAAGATCTTATTGAAAAGATTAATTTATATTTAAAGAATGATTCTAAAAGAGAGGCTATTATGAACAAAGGAAGAATGAGAGCCTTGAAAAGCCATACTTATGAGAATAGATTTCAAAAAATATTTCAAATACTCGGTTTTGAATAATACATTCATCTCAATTTTTTCAACTTCATTCACAGCATTATTTAATGCAGCAATAGGAATAATTATATCTATTTTTATAGCAAGGTCATTAGGTGTAGAGGGTTTGGGAGAACTAGCTGTAATTTTGACCTTTTCTTCTCTTATTCTTACCTCAGGTGCAATTATTTATGGTGGTTTTGAAATCTTAATTGGAAGAGATGAAAAGCTTTTTATTTTCTTACTTTTTCTTCTTTTGTCTTTTTTAGTTATCGAAGCTTTGTTTATTATAGGCCTTTTACAAAATAGTAATCTTGAGTATTTCAAGGAAGTACTGCATAGCCACAATGTTTATTATTTTTTTATTTTCATTACTATTTTTGGCACATTGTCTGATGGCATTAGAAGAATCTTAAATGGAAGGCAACACTTTCAGTATATAAATTTTAGCGAGTTATTACCTATTGTTATATATGCAATTTGTATATTTTCTTATTTTAGTAAGAACCTTATAAATATTGAATCAATTATATTTTCAATGTTCATTGCTGCATGCTCAAGATCTTTAATATATATAAGTTTTTCAATTTACCTTAATTTAAATAATTTTAAGTTCACCATAAAGAGTTGGGCTCCTCTAAGAGAGATTTTCTTTCTTGGAATAAAAAATTTATTTGTAGGAGCTCCTTCATACATTCCAAAAATACTTTTATTACAATTAAGCAATATATTTGGGAACTATCAAGTTGGTCTATTTAAAATTGGATTAATGGCTTATGAAGTATCTCTAATAATTCCAGGAGCAGCAGCAAATGTTTTAAGAGGAAAATCTGTTTCAAATTCTGGAAGTTGGAGTAGATCTATGAATATAGGACTTTTAATCTTTTCAGTATATTTAATTGGAGCCTTAATTTTTTATTTAATTGGAGACTTTCTTCTGCTATTTATTTTTGGAAATGATTTTCTTGAAGCTAAAAAATATGTTATTTATTTTATAATTATTGGAGCTTTTGCAAGCTTTTACTACATCCTTGAATCTGAAATAGTTGGACGAGCTTCATACCCTCTTAGAATGATTGTTTATGGAAATATCTTTTTCTTGATTGCAATATTTGGAAATAATTTTATTGTAAAGAATTTTGCTTCATCCCCTCTGGATATATTCCCATTCTTAATATGTATCTATTTTATTTGGTTAATAATCTATCTTCGAGCACAAAGATTTTATAAATCATTAATTAAATAGCAATTTATGAACTAATTTCATATAAAATACTTTTTTTATAAATATACTTCTAATTTATGAGCATACAGCCAGAGATCTCAGTTTTAATTCTTACATATGAAGGAGAAAAGATAATACAAAAATGCATCGATAGTGTTAAAAAACAAAAATATGAAAAAAATATTGAAATACTAGTTCTGGATAACGGATCTAGCGATAACACTTATTCAATGCTCAAAGACTATGCTGGCATAACTATATATAGAAATAAAATTAATAGCTCATTTACATATGGCTTCAATAAGCTTTATAGAAACTCAAGTGGTAAGTATATTCTAATATTAAATAATGACGTTACACTTGAAGGAGAAGATTTTTTTCAAAAGTTGATACCCATACTTGCAAGTAAAGATGAGTTCGGAGCCATAGCTCCAATGAGTATTAAACCTGACAATTCCATCGAACAGATACCAAAAAAAGAAATAACTTTTTCTAGTTTATTTATTGATTATACTTTCCTAGGCCCAATTTTAAACTTTCTAAACCTAAGTAATCTTATAATCCATAAGAACTACAGTCTTGAAGAAAATATATATGGAGCTGACGTTTTGCAAGATTCTTGCCTTTTAGTAAAAAGATCTGCCTTAGGAAATAAAAAAATATTTAATGAAAAGATGAGATTTTATTATACAGAAGATTATCTTGGAGATAGTATAAGAGCCCAACAATTACAATTAATTTATAGGTCAGATGTTAAGGTAAGGCATTTATATAGACATGGAACATCAAAGATGGGTAAATTAAGAATAAGTTGGATTTATTTACTTGATGCACTTGGCTATGCATCTCAGAAATATAACCCATTTTTAGTATACTTTATACTTACACCCTTAGCTTTTTTAACATTATTAATAAGAGTCTTGTATTGGTTTATTAGAGGGGAGCTTGCTTGGAAAAAATAAGAAGTTTTTACGATTTTATTTATTTCATAATTTTCTTAACTTACTTTAAGCTTTATGTCTTTTTAGCTATTCCCAAAGGAAGCAAGATAATTATTTTCGATATTGATAATACTATTGCAAGAACAAGGGAAGATAATAATTCTAATCATGTAATCGAAATAGCACCAAATACAAATTTATGTGATGCTTCCAAAAGACTTAATGATCTAGATTCATATGTAGTTTTATTCATGAGTGTAAGACCTTTAAGTATGCTTTTTAAAACAAAAAAATGGCTTGATTTGAATATCAAATCTATTAATAGAAAGAAACTTTTTTTTGTTAGAACACCAAATCAAAAAGTAAAAGCAATTTCACATATTCTTCATAATAGATCAATAGTGCTTATTGATGATATGTCATTTGATTTAAACAAAGAAATATTTCTCTTTGAGCCCGTTATTCAAGAAATAAATAGCAGTGATATTTCCTATTTAGGCTTAGATTTTATTGAGAGATCCTATAAAATGAATTCTGGAGATATCTACAAAGAAATAACAGAACTTTCACAAGATAGTAATTCATAAATATGTTTTTATTATCTTTAATAATCTTGCAAGTAGTTTTCTTTAGCTTAATTAATCGTCAAACATTATTATCACCTCTTTTTATTGTAGTTTTTTCTATTTTTCTGCTTACGATGATTATCTCTCCATTTATGACAATCATCTTTTCTTCAGCTTATAATCCATTGATAGATATTCAGTATCAAAAATTATTTATTATTCTTAACATTGTTTTATTTTCTTGGTTTATTGGCTTTACTCTTTTTTCAAAAAAAAGTCAGTTTTCATTTGATCCTGTATCAAGTAATTATGATTTAATACGACCAAGTTACTTAAAGTTCGGTTTCTTTTGTTTAATCTCTGGATTTGCAATATATTGTCTTACCTATATTTATGTCGGTTATTCATATATTGAAGCTTTAAATAATCCTCTTCAATTTAGATTTGATATTATTGGTAAAACGGGTGGATATTATTTAAGAAATTTTTCACTATGGCTTATATATTGTTCCTTAGCTATTTTCCTTGTCCATTATTTTGATGATTTAAAAAGCTCAATTAAACAAAAAGTACTACTATCACTTGTTTTAGTTTTTATATTTTTCATAACTATTCCTCTGGGGCAAAGATCTGTATTGCTAACACCATTATTGCTTGGAGGCTTCATTCTTTATAACCAAAAAATGATTTCTAAGTCGCAAGTCTTATATGGGATCATTATTTCACTTTTCTTAATCGGTGCTCTTGGCATTTACAGGACTGTAGCTTTCTTTGAAGTATCAAGTAGCCAAGATTTATCAATTTTATATAGTGAAATAATGAAAACAGATTTCAGGTTTATTTTTGAAGAAATTGCCGCAAGATTTAATAATATTGAATGGTTTTATTTATATTTAAGCGAAGAAAGCTATTTTGAAGAATCAATATCAGTTTTTGAATCAATTAAGAATTTATTTATTTCTATAGTTCCTCCCTCTTTTTTAGGAGGTATCGAGAAAAGTGTTGATTATGATACTTACTTAACAATATATTTTTTAGGATCTCAGGATTTTGGAACATATGGATTTACCCCAATGGCAGAATGGAGTTTGATTTTTGGAAAGAAGGGTTATGTCATTATGCCATTTATTTCTGGGTCCCTATTTGCATTTATTTCAAATAAAACAAGAAAAATTAAAAATAATATGTTTTATTTAATCTTTATTAGCTCTTTTATTTTTCTTGATTTAGTTTTTATACAAATTCATGCGGGCGCAACAGCTAATGTAATAGTATTTTTATGTTTTAATATTTTATTATTTTTTCTATATGAAGCATTTTTTAAGCCTATAAAGCAATCATTTACTTAAGTCATACTCAATCATCATTTTAACTAATGCTCTTAGATCTGTTTTCGCTTTCCAGCCAAGAACTTTAATAGCTTTAGCTGGGTTTGCTAAAAGTATGTCAACTTCAGCTGGCCTGAAGAATTCTTCAGAAATTTCAATAATGACTTTATTATCATCTTTTTTAATACATTTTTCATCTAATCCAGAGCCTTTCCAAATGTAATCAATTTTAAGTTCTTCAAGGCACATATTACAGAAGTCTCTTACTGAGTGAGTAATCCCAGTTCCAATAACAAAATCTTGAGGCTCATCTGATTGAAGCATCATATACATAGCTTCAATATAATCTCCGGCAAAACCCCAATCTCTTTTTGCATCTATATTACCTAATTTAAGCACTCTATCATGACCTTTAGATTGAGCACATAACGTAGAGGTTATTTTTTTAGTAACAAATTCGGAGCCTCTCAATGGAGATTCATGATTAAAGAGGATTCCTGAGCAACAAAATAAATTATAACTCTCTCTGTAATTTTGTGTCATCCAGTGGGCATATAACTTTGATACTCCATAAGGGCTTCTTGGGTGAAATGGAGTATCTTCAGATTGCCTTTCTTCCTTTATTTCACCAAACATTTCAGATGTGGATGCCTGATAGAATTTAGTCTCTGGAGAAAATCTATAAATTGAATCTAATATATTTGTAACAGCTATTGAATTAATGTTAGATGTGCTAATTGGATTATCCCATGAAGATCCAACAAATGATTGAGCTGCTAGATTATATATTTCATCAAACCTATGCTCTTGTATTATTTTAGTAATTGAAATAAATTCACATAGATCAACTCTTAGCATGTTTACTTTGTCATTAATTTCTAAGTACTTTAATCTAAAGTTCTCATTAGATGCAGTTCTTCTTTCAATGCCAAATACTTGATAATCTTTTGAAAGCAAATACTTTGCAAGATAGGCGCCATCTTGGCCTGAAATACCTGTTATTAAAGCTTTTTTTGAAGTCATTAAAATACCCTTTTTCTATTAATTAAAATACTTAATTTTAAGAAATTATATAGAAATTCTATTCAAAAGGGTAACTCTAGTTTATGTAAAATTGTTAAGTTTTTTTATTTACTGTAGTTTATAATTTATTTATGTTTGGCCCTAATAATAAAACAAAAATTAAACAAAATATTAATTTTCATCATCGAGAAGAGTCTTTTTTTTCTATATATAGAGAACTTGTAGAAACCTTTAAAGCTTTATTCGATATATCGAATGATTATGACGTTGTTATTGTTAATGGAAGTGGAACACTTGCAATTGAAACTATTGTTTTTTCTTATCTTGGGAAGTTTAGAATGGACGGTGCTGATGGGAAATTTAAAACAAGATGGGAATCATTACTAAGTACATATAAGAAATTAGATAATAAAAGTGGGTCTAGTTTTTACTGCCAATTAGAAACTTCAAATTCAACATTGCAGACTCTTGAAGATAGTTTTTTTGTAGATTGTATTTCCTCTTTTCCATACTTGACACCTCCGAATGACGCAAAAATTTGGGCAACGGTTAGCAGCAAATGTCTTGGTTCAGTTCCTGTCTTGGGAGTTATTGTTTACAGAAAAGACATAGTCGATAGCTTTGTAGATAAAAGTTTTTATTCATATTTAAATTTAGCTAATTTAACAGAATTTAAAAAAACATTTCAAACACCTCAGACTCCACCCATCCCTCTTTATATGGATTTCTTAGAAAAGTTACAAAATTTTGATAGATTGGCATTGATTGAAAAGATCAATTATCGATGTGATAAAATTACTAATGTTTTAGGGAGGCATAACTTTATTGGCAATACCAGATGCCCAGTATTAACTTTTAATAAAAATTTGATCAACTCTAACATGCATAAATATAATATATATGGCTCGAATTCAACTAGCAGCGATATTCGTCAAATTTTTGTTTATTCACAAGATGACGAAGAGTTTGAATCTTTTATCCAGGATTTAAAAAAATGAAAACTCTTAAAAAAATTATAAAAACTTCGAGACACCTTTTATATATAGCTTTTAATACAAATTGGATTGGCTATTACAAGTTTTGTAAAAAAGGCTCTAAAAATGTTGTTATCTCAAATTTTTTTACTTCTGGCAAATTCAGTACTGAAGGAATATGTTGGGAATTTGGTTATATTAATTATTTCATCAAGAACCAAATAGAATTTGAGTATACATCGCTTAGAAAACCGCTATTCGAAAAAAATATATATTGGTCACCAGAAATCACGACAACACCGATAAATATTAGAAATTATACTTCATTGTTTGTTCATATAGCTAAAGAGCTAGAAAGTCAGGGGTGCAGAGTGTATCCAAATTCATATGAAATTAATTTTCTTGAAAATAAAGTCTTTATGCATGAGCAATTCAAGCTAAAAGATATCCCTCATCCTAAAACCAGCCTTCTATCATCTTATAACCCTAATTTATTATCTTCATTAAAACCAAATGATAATATTGAACAAAATATAGATTTTCCATTAATATGGAAAGGCGAGCACTCTGCGGGCAGCAGAGATATTAAACTAATTGAATCCATAGATGATTTAAAAACTTTAATAAATCAAAAGGATTTCCAGATTGAGAATCCAAATTTAATACTTCAACAATTTTTTGATATCAGAAAAGATCTTAGGGTGAATGTTATTGGTAATGAGGTTGTCTTATGCTTCTGGAGAATGAATAAATCAAGTACCTGGAAGCCAACAGCATCAGAGTTTGGAGCCAAAATTAACTATAATGAAATTCCTACTCATTTGTTCAAACAATTTGTTGCTATTACTAAAAAGTTAGACTTAAATATAGCTGGTTTTGATGTCATCTTTGAAGATGATGACGTCAATAAGCCTTTCAAGATACTAGAAGTTAGTCCGAGATACTCTCCAAATCCAAAATTTGATGTATCTGATAAGAATTATACTTATTCTCAATTTAAATCTAGAATCTTTACTAGAAGGTCATGGGCATATCTTCAATCACAAGAGATATTCAAGCATGCATTTAAATATGCTGAATACATTAACAACCAATCATAAAAAAATTAATAAAAAAGCTCTGATAATTACGGATACATTTCCTTTTCCACCAAGAAATGGCATGGAAGTTACGTGCTATCAAAACGTTATTGAGTTTATTGAAAAAGGAATAGAAATAAAGTTTTTGATTTTATATTCAAACGCCTCTTCAAAAAAAGATGAGGAATTGAGATATAGGCAATCTAACTTTTATTCTGAAATTGAGTATATAGAAATTAAAGAAAAGTCATTATTTACAAAAATTATTCAAGAACTGTTATTAGTATCGCCAACTTTTTTAAATTATAAAGTAGTAAATCAGTCCTTAGATTTCAGTAAACTTATAGAAAATATAAATTTTATATTTATACCTCCAGTCAAGGGGGTTTATTTTTATACGAAGTATCTTTATAAACACATTAATAAAAATAATATTACAACCATCTTGCATACTAATGATTGCATATCTTCATATTACTATGGAACCTTTTTAAGAATGCTTAAAGGCTTTGAGAAGAAAACTTTATTAGGTTTTACATATATCATCCGGTATCCATTTATAAAAGCACTTGAAAAAAGCTATTTAAAAAAATTAGATTTTTGCTTGGTTCAGACTAAGCAAGAAAAATTAAAAATTAATAAAATGTTTTCAAAAAAAATAATTGATATAAAGCCTAATGTTCTTGTAAAAAAAAATAGTCCTTCTAAAGAATTATTTAACTTATCTTATGCATCCTCAGAAATGAACATTCTTTTAATGGCTCACTTTATAGACAATAGGGCCTATTCAGCCATTTGGTTTATTGAAAAAGTTTGGGATCAAATCTTACAAAAATATCCACATGCTTGTTTATATATTTATGGAGCAGTAGATGCTGATTTTATTTCTCAGTTGGATATTAAACACAATAAAAATATAATTTTTAAAGGTTTTGTTGACACTTTGTCTGATGCGTATGTAGACAAGATAATATCTGTTGTGCCTATTTTTCAAAATAATGGACAAATAACAAGAATTATTGATTCTATGTCGGCAGGAGTTCCTTGTTTCACAACCCATGAAGCCCTGAGTACGATTGATGGAGCTAAAAATAGAATTCACGCAGTTTCATCAAAAAATGCAGATGATATGACAACCAATATATTGCATTACCTGTCTAATAAAAATGACCTCATGAAACTTTCAAAAAATGGAAAAGATTTAATTTATAAAAAATTAAATCATAAAAATAATATAGATATAATTTATGAGTAAGAGTATCTTAATCAATGCAATTTCGGCAAGAAATGGCGGCGGCATTACATATATAAAAAATATCTTACCTTTTTTTGCAAAATATAGATGTGAAAATAAAATTACTGTCCTTGTTTCTCGGGATAACATTGAGCTAGAAGAGCTCAGCAATATTCAAGGCATTAATCTCATAAAAATTGATACCTCGTCAGAGAATCTATTAGTTAGGGGGTACTTTGAAATTTTTAAGCTTCCTCGGATCATGAAAAGAGGAAAATATGATATTTTATTTTCACCTGGAGGCACATCCTTAACATTGAAATCAAAACATTTTCAAACCATCACCATGTTTAGAAATGTTTGGCCGCACTTTCATTCAAATACTTTTAAAAAGAGCCTAAAAAATATTTTTAATGAACCAATATCCTTTTTTAAGTTAAAACTGCTGAAATATATAATTATTTTAAATTGCAGATATCAAGATAAAACTATATATATATCAAATCATGGCAAGAAATTAATTTATAAAGATAAAAAACCAAAAAATATTGCAATTGTTATTAAACATTCTATTAATGAAACTTTTTTTGACTATAAAGAGTTAGCATCAGAATTTACCTTCTCGCCTAAAAATTATATTTTATACACTTCAAGCTTTTTGCCATATAAGAATCACAAAAAATTATTAAAAGCTTTTTCAAAAATTAAAGATGTATTTGACGAATGTCCACTTATATTGATAGGAAAAATATCTCCAAAATATAAAAAATATATAGAAAAATATATTGAAGATATAGGACTACAAGGTAGAGTGATTATTCTTGAGGAGGTAGGGTATGATGCTTTAGCGAGTCTTTACCAAAATTCCCTTTTTAACTTATTTTTATCTTCATGTGAGAATTGCCCAAATATAATGCAAGAAGCTATGGCTTCTAAAAGACCATTACTTTCCTCAACTTTTGATCCAATGCCTGAATTTGGAAAAGATTTAGTAACTTATTGCAATCCAGAAAACGAAAGAGATATTATTGAAGCTCTTATTGCAATGAAAGAAAATATTTCGGATTTAGAATTTGACGCAATTAAACTATTTAAAGATATTAGCAACATCAGGGGATGGGAACAAACTTCTCAAAAAACTCTTAATTTTTTACTCCAGCAAGAAACCTAATTCTTTAAAAAAACCTTATAATGTTTAAATTCTATAAATAAGGAAAAATATTTATAAAATAGAAGAATCTAATCAGATTGAATTCAGAGGATATCCGTTTTATGAATTATCAGATTATGGGTATTAATTTATTTTCGATGAAGAATCAATTAAAGAGGCAAATAATCAAGGTGTTTCTGTGCCAAAAGCTTATGCATCAATACTAGGTAAATATTGCGAGATGTTCAAAAAAGATAAATTAATTGTTAAACCTCTTTTAAAAAATAATAAAACAAAACAATCATGACTATTTGCAAAAAATTTTTAGCTTCTTTTTTTATATGTCTCTTTTTCACACTTGCTAGTGCCTTTCCTGCTCTTTGGTCAGGTAATGAGCTTATGTATTTTGGTCTAACAAATAATAGCGATGTAAGTTCTGACATAGCAGGAACTGCCTTTTTTGAGACATCCAATCATAGGTTATTTTTTGATTTAATAGTTGGGAGTTTGATTAATATTTTAGGATTTGATCAAGCTAAATTTTTCCTAGGCATGCTTATTTGGTTTGGTTACGGACTTAGCATAGCGTTACTTTCTAAAAATTTTGAGATTAACCCATTTTTAATTGGTTTAATTCTAAGTATATTTCTAGGGACGCAAAGTTTGCTTGGAGGTGAATGGCTTTTTGGAACAGTCGAGCCTAAAACTTTAGCCTATCCTTTAGTAATTCTTGCTTTTTCTTTTGCAATGGTTCAAAAATGGGTTACTTCTTTCATTCTTGTTTTATTTTCTATTTGTTTTCATTTTTTGGTTGGCTCATTTTGGGGACTTTCAATAATGTTGCTTTTTGTTTTTGATAAACTTCGATTTCGAAATGTAATGCTAATTGCTATTGTATTTATATTTTTTGGTATATTAACAGCATATATTCTGCTGAAAGATAATGCATCAATTATTGAAGTTGAGGGTATTGCTACCTCAATAGCTGAAATATATGGGCCATTTCGTCATTCTCATCACATTGCACCTTTTAGTGAAGGCATAAGGGAATTTATGAAGACATGGCTACCAGGTTTTTTAGGTCATTTTAGTCTGGCAGTAATTATACTTTTTAGCCTATATCAATCCCCTAATAAATATGTCAATGTTGGTAAATTATTAGTATTTTTAAATCTATATATAGTTCTTGCATTAATAATATCTTATATAGATAGAGATACTCATATATTTGCACAATTATATATGTTTAGACCATCTTCATTAATATTTCTTATTAGCATGATGTTTATTTCAATAAATTTTAATAATTCAATCAATAAAAATAACAGGCTTTTTTATCAATTAACTTTATTCTTGATATCATTAAATTTATATTTTAACCATCTTGGTCAGTTTGCATCATCATTAGTTAAGATAATGGGGTCTGAAACAAGATACGAAGCCTCATTAACAATGAATCAAGAAGAGATTATTAACTGGTTAGAAATAAATACTAATTTAAATGAAATAGTATTGATCGATTCATTTGACGAAAGCAATCCATTCTTTTTAGGCATAGAGATCTTTAAACAAAGAAAGACGTATGTAAATTGGAAACTCATTCCAACAAATAAGATTGATATGATTGAATGGTATAAGAGGGTGATTATTAGAAAGGATGCGCTAGATGGAAATTGTAAGAATTTTAAATTAGTATCTGCGAAATATGTGATTCATCAAACCAAGGATAACATCTCAAATCAGTGCCTAGAACCAGTTTTAAAAAATAAAGATTATTTAATTAGTAAAGTCATATAGTCCTCATAATATTATTGATATAATCCGAAGATGAAAATTAACAATTTGCCGCTAGTTGTTGATTTAGATGGAACTCTAATAAATACAGACCTCCTATTTGAATCATATTTTAGATTAATTAAAAATAATCCTGTATATGCCCTTAAATCATTTATATGGGCAATTCAAGGTAAGAGCGTATTAAAAAGTAAGATTGCTGAGAGAGTTGAAATAGATGTTTCTTCGTTACCTTACAATACTGAATTATTAAATTACTTAATATCCCAAAAAGGAAAAAGAAAATTGATCTTAGCTTCAGCTTCAAATATAAAATTTGTTTCTAAAGTCGCCAAACACATAGGAATATTTGATCATTTTCTAGCATCAGACAATAATTTAAATTTATCAGGGGATAGTAAAGCAAAAAAAATAAAAGAATTCCTGGGTAATAATGATTATGTTTATGCAGGAAATAGTTCTGACGATTTCCCAATTTGGGATAAATGCAAAAAAGCAATTACAGTAAATTTATCTGACTATCTTTCAAAAAAATTATTAAGGAAATCTATACATATTGATCTTAAATTTAATGTCAAAAATGAAACTATTATTTCATGGATTAAATGCTTAAGAATTCACCAATGGGTTAAAAATTTACTAATTTTTGTACCTTTGATTTTAAGTCAGCAATACTTGATACCAGGCCAAGTCTTAGAAAGTTTCTTAGCCTTTTTTGTTTTTGGGCTTTGTGCGTCAAGTGTATATTTATTAAATGATTTACTTGATATTCAAGATGATAGACTGCATCCAACTAAGAGGAATAGGCCAATTCCTTCTGGAAAGGTCTCACTAGCAGCATCTTTTTTTCTGATCCCAACTTTATTTTTAATATCTTTGTATATTGCTGCTACTTTATTGCCATTAGAATTTAATATAATTTTACTTTTCTATTATTTTTTAACATTAATTTATTCGCTCAAACTTAAAAGAGTCATTTTGTTAGATGTTCAGATTTTGTCCTCTTTATATACCCTCAGACTATTGGCAGGGACCGCTGCAATTAATGAAGTATATTCGTTTTGGCTTACAACTTTTTCTATTTTTTTATTCTTAAGCCTAGCTTTAGTTAAAAGATATACTGAATTAGTAAATGCCGAATTATACAAAATTGAAGTAAGTGGAAGAGGTTATAAAATAAGAGATAAAAATGTACTATTGTCTCTTGGCACATCTTCGGGGTATGTTTCTTTATTAGTTTTGGCCTTGTTCATAAATTCAAATCAAATTTTTGAAAGGTATAGTTCCCCATACATACTATGGCTTATTATACCAATATTACTATATTGGATTTCAAGGGTTTGGATTATTTCAAGCAGAGGAGAAATGCATGATGACCCTGTAGTTTTTGCTATCAAAGACAAGGTAAGTTTATTTTTATTTACTTTATTATTTATTACATTAATGGGGGCTATGTTAATTTAAATTAATTCATATAGAAATAAGTATGCATAATTTTTTTGTAATTCTAGTATCTGTCATTTTGAATGCAGTCGCTCAACTTTTTTTAAAACAAGGCTCACAAGTTTTAAATCAACCAAATATTTTTGAAAATATTTTTAGCAAAATTCTTCTAAATCCATATATTATTTCAGGTTTATCATGTTATGCACTAAGCATACTTTTATGGATTTATGCTTTATCTAAAGTAGATGTAAGCGTTGCATACCCTATGATATCTATAGGTTTTATTATAAATGTTATAGCCGCTTGGTATCTTTTCAATGAGCCTCTAAATTCAATTAAACTTGCAGGAATATTCTTTATAATCCTTGGAGTTTTATTGATTAGTAGGAACTTATAAGTTATGAAAATTTTAATACTAGGAAGCAATGGTTTTTTAGGAAAATCACTTCAAAAAGAGTTGCGCCTAAAGAATATTGGATATTTAACAAGTGATATAAATGGTGAATGTGATTTTTCCGGAGACTTATCTGATATGAGTTTTGTAAAGAGCCTACCTAATGTAGATGTGATTTTAAATTGTGCAGCCGTTCAATACGTCACACCTAAAAAGCCTATTTTCTATAAAAGAAAGTTTTTTTATAAAAACAATGTCTCATCTCTTAATAATTTACATGCTAGATATTCTGGTAATTCTGAACCCCATTTCATTCATATTGGAACAAGTATGATGTATGAGCAAAACGGCTCAAAAAGATATTTCCCTCATAGCAAATTAAGAGCCTCAGGGATATACAGTGAGACAAAAATTGTGGGCCAAAAAATTGTTAATAATTTTAAAAAATCTACTACTATCGTGCCATGTATTATAGCTGGAAATGGTAGAGGTGGTTTGTTTAAGAGTCTTCTTTTTTCAATGCAATACTTTAGATCTGCTATATTAATTGGTAAAGGAGATTTTAAAATAAGCATTGTTCATGTTAGTGATGTGGCGTCACTTGCTTTAAAAGTGATTGAAAATCCTGTTTATGATTTGTTAAATGCAGCAGCTGATGATGCGCTCACAATCAAACAATGGATAAAGATTATTTCAAATGAATTAAAAATTAATAAATTTTTAACAATAAAATTACCCATTGGCATCATTGAATTTTTTTCAAAAGTTTTACAATATAACTTATTAGCTGAGGAGCAGCTTTTGATGCTTAAAATGAGTCATGTGCTAGATATAACTGATTCAAAAAAGCTAGGCTGGCAACCTAAATATTTGTCAGAAGATATTATCAAAGAGACTGCTAGCATGAATAAGAATCCATAAAAATTTTTATTGGCTTAGCAAACAAGTTAAGATTATCTAAATATATAAAGTACATGAATTTTCTATAAATTTGAGATAAAAAAAACTCTTAATTTTTTACTCCAGCAAGAATCCTAATTCTTTTAAAAACACTTATAATGTTCTTTGATAAAATTAGAAATTTATAATATTTAAATTCTATAAATAAGGAAAAATATGCATAAAATAGAAGAATCTAATCAAATTGAATTCAGAGGGTATCCATTTTATGAATTAACAGATTACGGGTATAAATTTGTTTTTAATGAAGAATCAATTAAAGAAGCAAATAATCAAGGTATTTCTGAGCAAAAAGCCTATGCATCAATACTAGGTAAATATTGCGGGATGTTCAAAAGAGACAAATTAATTGTTAAAGCTCTTTTAAAAAATAATATAAAAAAAGTCTATGATATAGGTGGTGACAGAGGCGGCCTAGCCAAACTACTTATCTTAAATGGTATTGAAGTTACTGTTTTTGAGCCAAGATTAGAATCTATTGAATATATGAGATCTTATAATATAAATTGTGAACAAATATCTGTTCAAGAGCTAACAAAAAATTTCAGTAAATATATACCTAATGAGCCTAAAACAGCAATATTATGTCTAAATTTTACTCATGCAAAATGGAATAATGAAAATGAAAAAAATGCTTTTTTTGAGGTCATTAATAAAAGTAATGCAGAAATTTTTATATTTTCATGGTTAGGTCAAATGAGTAATATATTTACAGAATATTATGAAGAAAGTAGCTTTAATCTCCAAACAAAAGGCTACTTCTTTCATAGAAATTTTATTGGCTTAGCAAACAAGTTAAGATTATCTAAATATATAAAGTACATTAATTTTCTAATGATTGAAACGGAATATGAGACCATGCAAAGGCTATTAAAAAAGAAGTAAAATGAAAATTCTTATTCTTGGTGCAAATGGAATGTTTGCAAGTGAGCTAATAAAAGCTTTAAAAGATTCTCCTATAGATATATATGGAACCACCAGAGCATTAGCTTCTTCATCATTAAATGAGCAAAAAAACTTTTCATTAATACGCAATGTGAACTTTAATAATCTTGATTCAGTACTTAATTGTATAGAAGAAATAAATCCTGATTTTGTTTTAAACCTTGTTGGAATAACTAAATATAAAGAAAAAATTTCCAGTTATGCAGACTTTATAGAAGTTAATTCATTGGCTCCTCATAAAATTGCACAATTTTGCGATTCAAGGTCTTCAAAATTTATTCAACTCAGTACTGATTGTGTTTTTTCTGGTCTTAAGGGTAATTATCTTGACATGGATTCACCTGATCCAGTTGATCTATATGGAAAAACAAAGGCATTGGGTGAAATAAATACAAATGATAGCTCCCTTACAATCAGAACTTCTTTTATAGGCCATAATGAAAATTCTAAAGACGGTCTACTTGAATGGTTTTTAA
>MDTG01199055.1_pt1 | contig 22114 bp, 17 predicted proteins | sample 811421 | NCBI WGS metagenome assembly MDTG01 (sample SAMN05326645, study PRJNA326480) | marine metagenome | isolation source: seawater | place: Pacific Ocean: South East | collected 2011
ATCGACGATCTCATCTTCGCTGAGCGAGCCATTGTTATCCAGGTCTGGAGCGTTGACTGATACCCCGCGTGGGTTGAACCCGCCGCCTTTGAAGCCTTGCGAATAGCTGGCGTAGATATTGTGGTCGGGACTTGGCTGGTAGCTTAGGGACACGCGCGGCGTGAACTTCTTGAATTCCTCGGAGCCCTGGAAATCGGTGCTGGGAGCAAGGAAGGGTATTCCGGCTCCGCCAAAGACGGGAGAGCCGCCCCCGAGATAGTTCTGACGCAGGATATCGGCTGTCCGCTCATCCCAGCTGTAGCGACCGCCAACGGAAAGGCTGAGCTGGTCGGTCAGGTCGTAGGTGAAATCGCCAAAAACTGCGAAGGTCTTGGTATCGACATTGGCTTCCGTAAACGCGGTAAATCCATTGAATGTCGTAAACAGGCGCACATCGAATTGCGTGTCCGCAGTGGCATTCAGATAATAGCCGCCAAGCAGGCCGGACAAGCGGCCGCCATTGTCCCAGATCAGCTGAAGTTCCTGGCTGAATTGGGAATTCTTGTAAAAGGCGGGAACATCGACGTCGACCGCCGACAGCGCATCAAAGTCAATCGGCGATGCACTATCGTCCTCGCGATAGGAGGTGATGCTGCGAAGCGTCAGTGCGTCGGACAGGTCCAGTCGGCCATTGAGCGCAATGCCGTAGGCTTCCACATCCTGCGCCGGATCGACCAGACCACCGCGGGTATCGTAAACGTCGTCCAGAACCGGTGCGCCCGAAACCACGCCCGGAATCAGCCGATGACCCCCGCGAGGGTTCGACCGGTCATGGGTATAGTCGCCCGACAAACGGAACAGATATGGCTCTGCAGCGCCACCCACTTCGATCGTGGCGCGGGCAGCCCAGATGTCCTTGTTGTAATTTTCTTCTCCGGTGGTGAGGTTCTCGCCAAAACCATCGCGCGACAGCCGCGCTACGGATGCCCCCACCCGCACGACATCACCAACCGGAGTGGATGCGGTCAACACGCCTTCAGCACGGCCATATGTTCCAACAGTGCCCCGGAGGCGTACCGAAGTCTCGTCAGGCAGTTCGCGCGTCACATATTTTACCGCGCCGCCAATAGTGTTACGCCCGTAAAGCGTGCCCTGCGGGCCACGCAGCACTTCAATCCGTTCCACGTCGTAGATATCCAGCACGGCGGCCTGTGGGCGGTTGAGATAGACGTCGTCGAGATAGATGCCCACGCCTTGCTCAAAGCCGGATACGGGATCCTGCTGGCCGATGCCGCGAATAAAGGCAGTAAGGGTTGAATTGGTTCCGCGCGATTCTTCCAGCGTGGTATTTGGCGAAATCTGCGCAATGTCCGTGATATCGGCTGAGCCGCGCTGCTCCAACACTTCTCCACTGAAGCTGGACACCGCGACAGGCACATCCAGAAGACGTTCCTCACGCCGACGGGCGGTAACGATAATGGCACCGCCCTGGGCCTCTTCAGCCTCCGGTACGGGGTCGCCCGCATCTTGCGCGTGAGCAGGAATCGCCAAAGCGCCAAGGACAGCGACAGTAGCAGCGGATTGCCAGAGAGTGGCCTTCAGCATCGGTGTTCTCCCAAGAACGTTTCTATTGCCGACGTTGATATTGAAACATGAACCACCTTTCAACTTTTAGTTTTTGCGCTTCGCCAGAAAAGCGTTTAGCCATTGCAAAATGGCAACATCGCAGCCCGACCCATCCGAAAACGCCACGAAGACACCGCGCACGGCGCGCGGTCGGCAAACGCTTCGTAAATTGCTCGATGCAGCGGCGAAGGAGTTCGGCGAGAAAGGCTTTCACGAAGCTTCGATCAGCGGGATCACACGGCGGGCCGGCACCGCGCTGGGCAGTTTTTACACCTATTTCGACAGCAAGGACGAGATATTCCGCGCGCTCGTGAAGGACATGAGCGGGCAAGTCGCGGCCCATGCCGGTGAAGCGGTTACGCCGGATCTCGCACCGTTTGAAGTGGAGCGCGCGGCCCTTCTCGCGTTCCTGAAATTCGCGCGCGACAACAAGGAAATCTATCGCATCATCGACGAGGCAGAATTCGTCGATCCGGCCAGTTTTCGCGAGCATTACCAGACCACTGCAAATCGTATTCTGGAGCGCCTGAAGAAAGGCGAGGCGGCGGGCGAATTTCGCGATGGGATAGAAGAAGCACACGCATGGGCCGTCATGGGCATGAACGTGTTTCTGGGATTGCGTTATTCAGTTTGGGACGAAGGGACGCAATCCCCTCGCATTGCCGATCTCGCCAATATGCTCTTGCGTGAAGGCATCGCCCGCAATTAGCCGACTACCGCGCTCTGCCCCGCCGGGACCACCATTGCATGGTCCGGATCCCCGCACCTCCCCTCAAGCTTCTGGATGAATACCTTCTCAAGCGCGGCAGACCACTGCGCAGGTGACAGGAAAAGCGAAGACGCCCGTTTCACGCCGGACTCGCTCATTGCGGCAACAAGCGCATTGTCGTCTGCAAGGCGTTTCAGTGTCTCAGCAATTGCGCCGCAATCTGAAGGATCGACAAGGGTGCCGAACCCGAGCCTCTCCGCATCCTCGGCAAGATACGCTCGGTTGCTGATAATCACCGGAATACCGCTTGCCGCTGCTTCAAGAATGACCAGCCCGAATGGTTCGGTGATACGGCTGGGCACTACAATAGCCCTCGCCTTCCTGGCTGCTGCCAGCAACTGCTCGCTGTCACACCAGCCGCGCATTTCCACTTTCCCGCCCATCGCAGCGATACCGGCCTCAAGCTCACCGGTTCCCATCAGCTTGATCGGCACATCGGCCATCTGTGCCGCGTCGGCGGCCAGATCTGCCCCCTTGTCCCGGCTCAATCGCCCGACAAAAATGAAATCGCTGTTGCGCTCTGCCATAACGCGTTCGTGCGACCATGGCTCAACCGGGTTCTGTATCGTCAGCAGATTGCGGGCACGAAAGCCGCTGGCGACAAACCTGTCCTTCATCTTCTCATGGATGAATGTGAAGGTCGCACGCGACTGGTCGAACCGCGCCTCACGATTCAATTTCACCTGACGCGCCATTCGCCACATCTTGTGCAACCCGCTGCGACGATCGCACTGGCTGGTCGCGCAGGCGAAAGACAGAGGTTTCAGTTCGCACGGGTTGCATTTGCCATAATGGGCGAAGCCGCCGTTGGGACATGTGTTGAAGAAGTCATGGCAGGTCACCACAAGCCGGTCGTCTACGGCGCGAAGCGCGGTAAATATTGCAGGCGACAAGACCTGCGACCAGTTGTGCAGATGATAGACCGTCCGCGGCGTGTCGTTTTCCGCAATCCAGCATGCCAGCGCGTCGCGCGCTTTGGTATTGTAATAGCCTTGCCGCAGGGCCTTCGCCGTCGAAATAGCCAGCAATGGCTGTTCGTCGAGTCCGATACACTCGATGTCAGTCAGCAAATCGCTGGCCAGGCCCTTCATCCCGGAGAAAAAGGTAACAGGTATTCCGCGATCACGGTATTGGCACGCTGCCAGCACGGCGAGCTTCCCCGCACCACCTTCCGCGTAGGCAAAATCGTGGATCACCACCACCTGATCAATTGCGGGCACTGGATCGGAACGGCTCACGCGAAACCTCCGATCCGTGTTCGCTCGTCAAACACCAACTGGCTGCCTGCGCTGTCCACGTGATGGCATCCGATCAGGCCACGCGCATATCCAGGCTCTATCTGGCGCACGGTGCTTTCGCGAAACGCCTGCATTGAAATTTCATCGATGCGCCGGATATTTATGCCATATCCGTAAAGTCCCCTGGAGTTGTTCTGCGCGGGCCTAAGAACCTTTCCATTCGAATGGTGGATCCTGCCGGCATTGCGAGCATACCGGGAATCGAAAACCACGGGATTGAACGGATGTGGCTCAAGCTCGGCAAGATCTGGTCCGCTGACCCGGTACAGATGCAGTTCCGAACTGACATCGCCAAATGGATCGCTGGCCTCGTTCGCGAAGAGCCAAAGGTCGTCATCTATCGTTGCCATCATGCAGTCCGCAATGACCCTGCCCTCCAAAGCTGTTGCGTGCAGCTCCCATTGATCGGGAAAATTGCAGCAGCGCCAAACTTCCACCCACTTTTTCGCACAGGCTTCCGGCATCATGAACAGCGAGCCGTCATGCTCGAACAGAAACGGGAAAGAGAGGTGATAACCCGGCGAAAGGACGGTGACGACGTCAACAAGCTGGATCCCTTCCAGCCGCCCCGCGCAAATCGTGCCAATCTTCTTTCCATAGTCGTAGCGCTCAAAGAAGCACCAGGTCTCACCGTTCCTCTGCCAGAGAAACGGATCGGCAAAATAGCTGTTGTCGTCCGATGCTATGATTTCGCCCTGGGCCGGATCGAAAGTCTCGATAATGCCTTCGATCAGGCGAAGGCGGAACATGCCGGGCCGCAGGTGCATGATCCGTGCGATATGTTCGGCAACGGCGCCGAAAACCTTGCCCATCATGCCGATGGTGTAGCGCATCACGTCTGATGTGGATGGTACGGATTGCGAGACATAGGATGGAAGCGCGTCGGCGCGCCCTGGCTCGGAATCAAATTTGCACCGGCACAATTCGCGCAGGATCAGAGCGACCGATTTCTCCTCAAGAAACCACGCATTGCGCGCAGCGATGAATTTGGGGTTCACAGCGGCGACTGAAATGGCCGAGGGCATGGGGTTGCTACTGGTGCGCCGACACAGGTTAATCAGGCATACTGGCAATCGCTCAAGCAATGGGATCATGCCCGCCACACCAGGAACCGCAGTGGTTACATCGGTAAACCAGATTCCAAGCCGAGCCAGCCCATGCGAAAAGCACTGGCCATGGTTTCCAGACAGATCCAGCACGACATCGGCTTCCAGGTCTTGAATCGCCGCTTCATCCGTAGATTCGATGCGCGGAAAATCCCGGATGGCTGCGTTGATGGCACTTTGCGAAACAGGGGGACGCCTTGCCACCAATGCGACCTCAATTCGGTAAACGAGCCGGTAGAGCCAACCTGCCCTCTCCCGATTTTCCGGCGGCGCCACCGAGATCACAGCGCACAATTCGAGTTCGGCCCTTTGGTGAATACCTTCAATCAGGCGCAGGATCCAACCCGGCATCTTTTCCGGATCGGCAACCGCTACCGCGATTTTGATAGCGGGATCGGCCATCCGATTATGCGCTCCCGAACGCTCTTAGCCCAAGCTCTCTGGAAAGCTCGTCAATGCGAGAATGGGTATGGTCTTCGATCAGGATACCATCCGTCTCGCTGATTGCGAGTTCTGCCCAACGCGCATCGCCTGGCAAGCGCAAGCTGTTGTCATCGTTCTTTGGAAGCAATGCCTGGCACAGCTTTGAAACACGCTCGGCAAACAATTCCGGATCCATCCAGCGCGACACGTCGAGCGCCAGCATGAAATGGCCGTTATTCCCCGGCCGCTGCAAGTCCTTGTACATCGAACGCACTTCGTCGGCGATGCCCGCTCCGGTAAGAACCCCGCTGAGCACCTCCACCATGATTGCAAGGCCAAACCCTTTTGCTCCGGCGGCAGGTAGCAAGGTTGCTTCCTGCGCAAGCACCGGATCACAGACGGGATTGCCCAGATCGTCAATCGCCAGGCCCGGCTCCAGGCTGGTCCCCTTGGCAACCGCGTCCCGCACGGATGAACCTGCTAGCGCCGCCGTGGACATATCGACGATGATAGAGCGGCCGTCGGCGCGTGGAACCGCGAAGGCGAGCGGGTTTGTGCCAAGCACCGCTGCGGTGCCGCCATGGGCAGCGACCTTGGGAAATGAGTTGCTGAGCGCCATGCCTACCATTCCGCGCCTTGCGGCCAGATCGGCATAGTACGCGCCCGCACCGTAAAAATTGCTGTTGCGGATACCGACGGCGCCAATGCCAAATTCGCTCGCCAGTTCACACGCCTGATCCATACCGAGCTTGCCCGCGTGGTGGCCAAAACCGCCGTCAGCATCGAGAAGCGCAACGGCCGGTGCAGGTTGGCTGAACTGCGGCGCGCAGGGACAATTGATCGCACCACTGCGAACCCGCCGCAGCATGACGGGCAACCGTTCGATCCCGTGATTCCGGCGGCCCACCATATCGCACCAGGTCAGGTTCTCAGACAGCGTTTCTGTCTGCGCGTCGTCGACACCCGCCGCGGCCAGCAGATCGCGCAGCGTCTGGCGGTAGAGGCTGAGGGCGATCCGCATTCTGACCGCTTACCGCTTCTTCGGCAATATGCTGCCGAATCCGCGGGTTATGACATCGCGCACCTCCGTCAGCCCCGGCAGCGGATCGCTGAACTTGAAGAACGGCAGGATGGTCTTCTGCGTAAGAATACTCCTCAACCAGCCGACGAAGCTGAGCTGCCCGGTTTGGCGCAATTCCAGATAGGCCATGAGGTCGCGCAGCGGATCCCACAGGCGCAGCTTGCCTGAATACTGCGCGATCTTTGGCACCTGTTGCCCGGTCAGATGGCAATAGATTGCAACGTCAATCGCAGCACCGCTTTCAGTTACCAGCGGGTGGCCAGCGGTGAGCCGTCCGTTAACCTCGATAATCTTCAGTTGCCCGTCGCGTGTGTCACGCTTGAATTCTACATTGCCGATGCCTTGCCAGCCGATGCCTTCAAACAGGCGACGCCCCATTTCAGCTGTTTCCGGCAGCCATTCAGACTGGTGGAAGCACCCTCCCCCGCGATTGACCGGCCAGCGCCTGATTACACTCTTTGTATAGTCGTAGAGCAATTCTCCGGCGGGTGTGCGGTAAGTGTAGTAGCTGGAAAGCAGGCTGTCTGGGCCCGGTATCATCTCGACCACCATCACCTCGTGCCCGCGATCACGGCAAAGCGCCACTTTCTCCACAACCTCGTCGAAATTGTCTTGGATGATGAACAGCTTGCGACCGAAATCTTCCATGAAGGTGTAGGAGCTGAGCGGCTTGACCATGACGGGGAAGCGCAATTCGTCGCGGATTGCCAAGACATCCTCTGCACTGTCGACGTCCCAGAACTGCGGAATCGGCACGCCGACTTCGCGCGCCAGTTCCAGTGTCGCCTGTTTGTCCAGCATGGCCCGGCGCAATTCCGGTCGGAATTCTTCGACAAGATAGCGCTGGCGCAGCGCATCGACGTTTTCCTCGACAAATTCGAGAGATTCATCGCAACCGACGAGAATGACAGCGCCTTCCAGCTCCGGCTGCGCCTTCTCGATCAAAATCCGGTGCCACCATTGTTTTACCGGAGTACCGGCGGGCACTGGAATCGATTTGTGGCAATAGCGAGAGCGCATGGCACGGCAGCCGGCCCGGCCACTGGCATAGATCCGGATTCCCGCTTTCCCAAGGCTACGCACAGCCGCCAGCGTGCTGGCGCCTCCGCCAAGCAGGATGACAGGTCGCGATGTATCAAGCGGCTTCACAGGGTTATGGCTCCGTGACGGGAGGAAAAGATGTGTTCGAGAATGCGTGACGCAACGTTCGCGGACAGTGCGGCGTTCGAAACGAGGTAGTGGTGATGGATGCCAGGATTGGCATTAATCTCGCAGAAGGCCGTCTTGCCCTCTGTCAGCGGCGCAGAAATATCGCTGGACATAAGATCCAGCCCGGCAAAGCCGATGTTCAGATCGCGTACCGCGCGGCTGCCCGCCTCAATAACATCGGGATGCACTTCATCCCGAACGATGTGGTTCTGCGCTGCACCGTTTTCGTTGGAAGCCAGTTTAACCATGACCTCTTCGCCTGAGGCAGGAACCGTCGCGAAATCCCGCGCATGGCTGGCAAGGGTATTGCGACTTTCCAGGTCGAGCAGCAGCGGGCTGAGAGCGGTAATTGGCGAACAGGCTCGTCGACGCTCGTTTTCTGCTTGTGCCAGACGACGGATGCTCGACTTGCCATCCCCCACCAGAACTGGGGGATCGCGCCGTACCGCATCGAGGAATTGTCCATCGAGATAGAGTAGGCGGAAACTGGCGCCGTCCAGTTGCGTCTCGATCAGAAGACCCGGATGCAGCGCTGCGGCACGGGTGGCCGCTGCACGCAGGCCTGAAACGTCGGTAATCCCGGTGGTGACGCCATGCCCGGCGCCCGTGCCATCCATGGGTTTTACAACGACCGGACCTTCATGGCTGGACAAGAAGTCTTCAGCAATCGCAAGGGACTCTAATGTGAACCTGGCGCTTTTCACCACCGGCAGCCCTTTTGCCGCCAACCAGTCGTAGACGACCCCCTTGTTGAGCAAGAGGCGATCAAGAATCGCACTGTCGAGCATAAGCTCGGACTGGTCGACGATTGTGGTCAGCCCGCCTTGGCTGATTTTTCGCAGGCCATTCGGAAGTATCGAAAGATCGGCACCGACTTCGGCGGCGGCTTCTCGCCAAAGCCGGTCATAAAACTGTGAACGCACCTGCTTGAACCGGCGCCGCTCAATGATGCCCTTGATGTCGGACAGGCGCCTGCGGCTGCGCCGCCACAGCTGCTGCGCCTCGCTACTGCCGGGAATGGAAGGGCGATCCACGCTTTGGGATGATGCTAGTTGCAGATCACGCACCCGTTCTCTCGCAATTGGTCGTCGACCCATGCATTGGAGAAATCGCCGCGCTTCACGCTATCGACATAGGTTGCCATCTTTTCGCGGTTGTTGCGCAGCCGTTGCAGGATGTCGATCGCGAAATCGCGTGGGATCACGGCAATACCGGTGGAGTCGGCCTTTATGATATCGCCCGGATTAACGACGATGCCACCACAGGAGATCGGCGTATTGATTTCACCCGGACCGCGATGGAGCGGACCGAACGGGGTCACGCCCCGAGCGTAGACAGGCAATCCTGTTTCCACCACGCCGTCCAGATCGCGGATAAGTCCATCGATGACGTACCCCTGGATACCGCGATGCACGGACTTGTTCGCCACCAGGTCTCCGAACACCGCATTGGACATGGCGCCGCTGCAATCAACGACGACGATATCTCCGGCTTTCGCGATATCCAGCGCCTTGTGCACCATCAGGTTGTCACCCGGATAAAGCTTTACCGTTGTGGCAATGCCCAGCATTTCCTTATCATTCGTCTGATTTCGAATAGCCCCGTTCATGGCGTAAAGGCGATTGAGAACGTCGGAAACGTCGGCGGTTTCGAATTCACGAAACCCCTCGACGATCTCCTGGGGCAATCGCGGAAAATCGGTGCGGATCATAAAGCCCGGTCCCGGAGTCATCTCGGACGACTTGGGCTTCGCCTTCCCCTCATCGGAGCCGGTTTGAACAATCAGCAAGTGCTCATCGGTCACATTCTCGGCAGTGCCGGTTTGCTCTTTCAGGATCATGCTGGGCCTCGCTTGCTTTGTTCTGTGGTGGCTGCGCTCTGGAATGGCTTTGTTGTCAGACTTCAGGCAGTTTCGGCGGCGTAGATGTTCTCACCCAGCGGGTCGCGACCCGTGCCGTTGACCTTGATGTAGAGGATGGCTGCTCCGGCGGGATTGACCCGCTCGTGAAAAACCGAGGAGCCAAGAAACGCGACGATGTCGCCGGGCTGTTCCCCCAGCATCACGCATTCCTCTTTGCGATAAACATTCTCAAGATCAGGGTGGTCGCGATCAGTCAGGAAAACGGCTTTCTCTTCCGGGTTCGGGCCGAATTGCAGGTCGGGAAACACACAGGCCGAAGAGCCTTCGGGAATGTGCACCGGCAGGCCGATCGAAATCTCCGATGCGGCCCGGTCCTTGTGCGGTGCAGGCCAAGGCTCGGCTGCGGCATCGTACACCTTCAGATGCCTTTCGGAGACGGTGAAATCCTCGTGTGCAATGCCGGTCAGCGTGGCCATTGCGCGACGAAATTCCTCTGCATCATCTCGCGACGGAAAATCGAACAGATACTGGCGTTTCTTGCCGTAAATCTTCCACGCATCCTGCTCGTTCGTCTGTTCCGCAAGGCATCGCTGATAGAACCCGCTTAACTGTTCGAGAAAAGCTGGTGTGAGCACGTTTCGCAGATGCACAAACCCCTGCTCCGAAAATTGCTCTTGCGCCACACCGGGATCGAAATTGAACATTGACGGCTTGCCCCCATCGAACTGAAGAATTGCCTTTCGGCACAAACCACTATCCGGCTTGGCTCTCATTGTTGGAAGCAGACATCGGTATGACCTCCCGATTGGGTATTGGATTAGGAGCTTATACCTATCGGCCTATTCCTTTGTGCAGCGCGTGAGCCCACACCTCGACCAATGCTCCATGGCGGGAAAATTGCTGCAACCTAAACTGCCGGACAATGCCGAAGTCTGGTCAAGCCTCATCCTGTGACACGCCCCTTGCGGTTTCACTTGTTCGTCCAGCCGAACTGGATGCGGCTTGTCTTGCACGCTGGGAAGAGCTTCGGACCGGCAACCCCCTCTATAGAAGCCCGTTTTTCGCGCCCGAGTTCACACTAGCGGTAGGGCAGGTGCGCGCCGATGCGCGGGTGGCGATTGTCGAGCGTGGAGGCGTGATCGTTGGATTTCTGCCGTTCCATCTTGTGCGGAATAAGATTGCGAAGCCAATCGGCGCGCAGATAAACGACTACCACGGCGCGATCCTGGGCGCTGGTCTCAATCTCGGCAATCGTGAACTGCTGCTGGCCTGCGGCATTCACGCCTACGATTTCAATCATCTGCCAATGGCGCTTGCGAGCGGAATCGGAGGTGTCGAAGCGGTGGAATCCTCTCCGCAAATGGAGCTTTCTGCTGGATACGATGCCGCAACAGCTGGCATGGGCGGCTCGTGGAAGCGGGGCAGCAGCGACATGCGTCGCAAGCTACGCAAGATGGAGCGCGAAGTCGGACAATTGCATTTTGTTTTCGATGACCGCTCCAATGCGATGGCAAAGGCGCATGCCGAAATGCGCACCGTGCTTTACCGGGAAATGAGATTGAACTCGGTTTTCGGTGAAGGATGGGAGGGAGACGTCATAGACCTCTTGCGTGCAGGAACCGGATCAGGGCTGTCCAGCGTTACCAGCGTCCTGACCGCTGACGGAGAGCCGGTCGCAATGCATTTCGGCCTCATCTCGCGCGGGGTACTGCACTGGTGGTTTCCGGCCTACGCTCTGCGTGCCAATCGCTACAGTCCGGGCCTTGGTCTTATCGACTACTGCGCACGTGAAGCGAATGACCATGCTGTAACTCTCATCGATTTCGGACGCGGCGAAGAACGTTACAAGCGGTTGTTCGCCAATCGCCGTGTCGCACTGGGCTCCGGCTCGGCGACATGCGGTGGCAGTAGTGCCGCTATCGTGCGCGGTATGAAGCGCGCAGCCTTGAAACCCATCGAACACATACTGCCCAAAGCGATCCGATCCTACCCAAGACGCATTTCGGACAAGCTGATCACGGGCGTAGCAATCCCGCGCTAACCCGAATGCGCATTGGCTTGCAGGCGGCTTGATGAGGCAAATTGATGCGGTGAGCAAAAGCGTAATCATTGCAGAAGAGTCGCCTGCGGCAGGCAATGCGCTTGCCATGTTCGACCCGGAAAAGATTGGCGTCGCACCATCCCGCTGGTGGCCGCGGCTGATCCTGCTTGCCCTCGCCGTCGGAACTCTGGGTCTGTTGGTATTCCAGTCCCAGGCCAGCGGCAATCTGACCCCGGGTCGGCAAGCGTCAGATTCGCTCGTGGAGCAGGCGTTGTTCAGGGCAGTGCCCGCTGCGAATGCTGATACCAATAGTTCAATTACGGATGCAGACGCAGTTCCGGATCCCACCCAGGCCAATCTTTCGCTTGCTTCGCCGTTTGATTTTCGCGGCACGCTTACCGATCGCTCGCGTGCCGTCCAATGTCTGGCGCTCGCAGCCTGGTATGAGGCGGGCAATGATCAGGCGAGCCAGCGGTCCGTCATCCAGGTCATCCTCAACCGCGTGGCGCACCCATCTTTTCCCTCATCGGTTTGCGGAGTCGTTTTCGAGGGGTCTTATCGGGCCACGGGGTGCCAGTTTACTTTCACCTGTGACGGCTCGATGCTTCGTCGCAAACCTTCAGCGACAGCCTTGGCGCAGGCCAGTGCGCTGGCAGAGGCAGCGTTAAGCGGGGCAATCGACCCATCGGTATTTCAGGCCACGCACTACCATGCAGACTACGTCGTTCCGTGGTGGAGCAAGTCCCTGGAGCGCCTCGGCGTGGTCGGTCGCCACATCTTCTATCGCTGGCCGGGCGGGCGCGGCGCGCTCGCCAGAAATCCCGGCTCTACCTCAGAACTGGCCGTTGCCGATCTCCTCCCGGACGCAAGAGCGCAGATGTCAGCAGATCTGCAGGGCGCCGCAGGGGAAATCCCGCGGATCGCGATCGACGATGAAAACCTGCTGGCGGCTTCGGCTGCCCTGTCGGTATCAGCAAATATTGTCAGCGTCCCTGTGGATGACGCGATCTTCCTTGCGGTCGACCCGGCAGGCGCGAGTGGGCGATGGGCAGTCTCAGCCTTGGAAATTTGTCGGGGCCAGCGCACCTGTCAGGTGCTTGGCTATTCCGACCAGGCTCAAATCCGTCGCAATCGGATGGTAGAAGGGCGTGATCGCGAACGCCCCTTGTTCCTGTTTATTCGTGACAAGACCAGCGGGATGGATGTGGCTCTGTGGGACTGCCGCCAGACCTCGCGGCCTGATGCCTCCCAATGCTTGCCAGAATCAGACCGTGAATTGCGCAGGCTGCTGCGCGACCGAAGTTAAGACCAAGGCGATCCCTGCCGGAAATTGCTGCTGAAAGGGTGCGGAAACAACCTTTGCAGAACTTCGATCGCTTTGGTCATTAAAGATACGCATGCTCGCCTGATCAGCGCTGCATTCGTCAGCTCAGTTGCATACCTTCACGCATTCCGTGCGAGTTCGCCCACAGCGCCGCCTGTGTGCGATTGCGCACGTCGAGCTTGCGCAGGATTGCCTTCACATGGACTTTGACAGTGGCTTCGCACACGTCCAGCTGTCGCGCGATTACCTTGTTCGGGTAACCCGCCATCAGGCAGCACAGCACGTCGACTTCGCGCGGCGATAGATTGACCTTCTCGATCTCGCGATCGACGTCTGCGGAATGGGCATAATCCATGCCACTTCCGCCGATTACGTCGACCAGGCTTGATGGAAGGACTTTCTCACCAAGCGCCGCCAGTCTTAGAGCGGCAACGATGCGATCGCACTTCAGCGATTTAAGGACAAATCCTTGCGCACCGGCGATGAAACACTGCATCACCGCCTTCGGCTCGCAGTCATCAGCCAGCAAAACGATCTTGGCGTCAGGACAATGCCGGATAGCCGCTTCAAACCGTTCAACCAGGCCGGTGCTGGAATCGCACTCAAGGATCACCAAACAATCTTTCTTGACCTCGTCAAGAACTAGGTCTTCGATATTTTCGACTGATTTCAGGACGTTAAAGCCCTCGCCCATAAGAATTTGACGAAGACCTTCTCGAAGAATGTCATTCTTACTTACAAGGCATATCTCTGATGCCATCTTGATGCCCCCACATCAAATTGTTGAAAATCTAACACAGCATAATTCACAATCGCTGCGCGGCTATTCTGTCTTTGGCGACTCGGACTGCTCGAATTAGTTAATGCTGGTTGATCGGGCACCAATCCGCAACCCGCTAAGTGCTGAGCGGTGTGGCAAATTAGGGTTAATGAGGGTCCAAAACGCTTTGATAGCGTTCACGGCAAATGCCGTGTCCCAAAACAGGACATTTTCGTCCGAATTCAGCCTGATCGCTGCTCTAGAAGAAGGCCTCGTCGATCGTGATCGTGTCGCCCGGACCGATCAAAAGCGGGGTATTGGACAGCTTGATTCTCCGGGCCTCGGGCCAGTCCGCACGCCGCAGCACAACTTCGGAGCGTGACGCGCGCGGCGTATAGCCGCCCGCGATTGCAATTGCCTGCTCCACCGACAGGTCGCTGGCGTACGGATACTCTCCGGGGGCCTGCACTTCGCCGAGGATGTAGAAGGGACGGTGCTCCGCCACCGCAACCGACACGCGCGGATCGATAACGTAGCCGCCATCGGTCAGTGCCGTTGTGATTAGCGCAGCCAGTTCATCGGCAGTCTTCCCCTCTGCGCTCAACGTCCCCAACAGAGGTAGGGAAAGTCCGCCATCGGTGGCTACGTCGAATTCTCCCGTCAGGCTCGGCTCGTCGAACACCGACACGCGCACCTGATCGCCGCCGGAAATCTCGTACCCGCGGTTGAGCATGGAATTTGCCTCGGCAACCGTGATCATCGGAAGCGAAGACGACATGCAACCGCCGAGAATTGAAAAGGCAGCCATCGAGGCAACCAATTTCGTTACCGATTTCCAGCTGCGACCTTTACCCAAATCCTTGCCCGACATTGGTTCTCTTCCTTCGCTTCCTGGCGTTTGCGGTGCGTCTTCCCTGCTTATACGAGGTTGAGCGACCAAACGCGGATTCCCTCTCATAGGATATCAGCCCCGCTCGCAAAATCACCAATGAAAGGAAATTCGGAGCAGCGATCTGCGGTTCGTCTAGTCCGTCTGGATAGAGCAAGCTTAGCTCCAATGCCCGGTTGTTTGGCAACGGTTTTTCGCCAATCGTCATAGCGACCAATGAATGGCATCAACCGTGAATCAACCACAGGTCGATCCGATTGGGGGCAGCAAACATGTGGGATCAGGTGCGGACATCAAACAAGAGCAGTTTCGAAACCGTGGAAGATGACTTCGCGCTGGATTCAACCGCGAAGACAGATGTGGCGAATTCAGCGTTCGCGTGGAGCGGTGGGCAGGCTGCGGCGGGCGCGCATGTCAATCGTTCGGAACAGTTTCTGATTGTCGATGCCCCTGCGGTCGGAGAATCGCTCAAGGAAACTCCCGCACGGATCAGCAACTCATCCGCAGTGCCATCGCGCGTAATTGATATACTGGCTGCCGGAGCCATGCTGTTGCTGTTCCTGCCGCTCATGGCTGTCATCTATCTGGCGCTGAAACTGCTTGAACCGGGACCGGCGACTTTCACACACCGCAGGATTGGTCAGAACGGCCAATCTTTTGGATGTCTGAAATTTCGAACCATGGCCGTTGATGCCGATCAACGGCTGGCACGCATCCTGGCTCAGGATGACGAACTGCTGCGGGAATGGACCACGACGCAAAAGCTGTTGTGCGACCCTCGCGTGACGCGCCTGGGCAGGTTCTTGCGCAACACATCGCTTGATGAACTGCCCCAGCTCATCAATGTGCTGCGGGGCGAGATGAGCCTTGTTGGCCCCCGGCCAGTGATCGCCGACGAACTTCGCCGGTATGGCCGTTTTGCGGAGTATTATTGCACGGTGAAACCCGGCCTGACTGGCCTGTGGCAGGTAACGCGAACCGAACAAACCACCTACCGCCGCCGCGTAGCCACCGACGTTTATTACGTGCGCAACAAGTCGCTTCTGAATGACTGCCGGATCATTGCTGCGACAATTCCGACAATTCTGGCTGGGAATTCCTGACTGTGATGCCGGACCGAGCCGAAAATCAGAGCAAGAAGAACAGAACGGCCCACAAGGCGAGTGAGATGGGTAGCGCAAACAACGCACCGCGCGCGAACCCGCCGCGCGGCGCTGTTGAGTCTTTTTCAATTTCGAAGTTCTTGAATGACTCTTTCATTCGAGAGACCTCACCCTTCTGCTCAAAGGTAATACTACTTCCGAATAGCTTGCTTCGCAAGTTCGGCTCCACTCAAGACAACAGCAAGGCGCCTCACGAAGTTCCAGATTGCCGTGCCGAACCTGAGACGCGCGGATTGAAGAACGACGCGCTGCTCGCCTTCCATGCTGCGTTCGATCTCCTCAAATATGCGGAAAATGGCGCAGCCCAGCAGTCGAACGTGATCTATGTCCAACCTCTGGAAGGGCAAGTGCGCACTTATCTCAAGAAGGGGCGCCAAAAGTGGTTGGGCTTTGGCGTTGCCCTGATCGCAGTGCAGATCGCGCGCCCGGCGGTGGCTCAGGATGCCGAGGCAATTACACCGATCGAGCTGTTCGAACCGGAATCGGGCGATGGGCTGGCGGTTGGCGAGAGGCTGCGGCTCTACCCTCGCATCGAAATCGACGGAACTTACGACAGTAACATCTACAACATCGATCAGAACGAGATAGACGATCTATTTGTTTCTATTCGACCGCGCTTCGGGCTGCTCTCGAATTTTGGCCGCCATGGGCTTGAAGTGTTCGGCGGGGCGGAATTTCGGCAATACTTCGATGTCACCGACGAAAATAGCGAGCAATACGATATCGGCGCGCGGTCCTTGCTCGAATTGGCCGACCGCACTGAATTGATCGTTGACGGTCGGTTTGTGCACGGGATCGAACAACGTGGCACCGCAGGCGATCAGTTCTTCACCGATAGTCCGGTCGAGTTTGATCGCTATGAGGCAGGCGCGCTCTTGCGCCGATATGGCGGCTTCCTGGAAATGGAAGCCGAAGCCCGAGTGAGCGAGGTGGACTACAACTCGGCAAGTCTCAACGACGTTACCATCGATCTTTCGGAGCGCGACGCAACAGTTGTTCGCGCTCGCGTTCGGGGCAGCGCGCCCAGCACGGACCATACGCGCATCTTCATCCAGGGTTCGGTCAACCAGGTGACCTACGAACAGCAAGCTCCGGTGTCGCGCGACTCAAACGGGTTCGGCGTGCTTGCGGGCATGCACTTGCGCCTCACCGATCTGGTCGATCTGGAAGCTGGTGTTGGCTACCTCTACCAGGATTTTGATGATCCTGCCGTGGACGATGTAAATGGTCTGAACTTCAGCATGAAGGTCGATTGGAGTCCCCAGCCCGACATAGACGTGCGCATGGCTGCTGGACGGACAGTTGAGCCAAGCCCGCTGGACACAGTCCCTGCTCTGGTCCGCAGCGATTTCAACCTGAGCGCTCGCAAGGTGTTTGGCGATCGCATGCTTGTTACTGCCGAGGCCGGACTGGCCAGAGAAAAATACGAAGGCATCAATCGGACCGATACGCGGATTTATGTCGGGCTTCGCGGTCATTATCGCGTGACAGATAACATCGGTTTGATCGGGCGCGTCGGCTATCGCGATCAGGACGGCGGCGACAATGGCCGTGACTACAACGGCGTCGATGCAACCATCGGCGTGCGGATACGCCTGTGATCAAGAACCTCTCGCCTTTTACCAGTTCGCGTGAGCCATGTCTCACAGAGGTCATCCTATGAACGAAAGCAGACAGCTCGTGCCCGAAGGTGCTGGCAAGCTGCCAGCACGCCGCGAATTTCAGCTTCCCAGTGAAGCCGCGGGTCGAGGCGATCGCCTCGACCTTGGCGAGACGCTGTCGTTCTTTCGCCGGCAGGCATGGACGATACTGGGCGTCGCTGCCGTATGTTTCCTGCTCGGCGCCGCATATACCTATTTTGCGCCGAAAAAGTTTGTCGCCGAATCCACCGTGATGCTGACGAACAACGGCGAAGAGGCGATCAGAGCAGCTGGCACGGTTGCCAACCCGCAGCAGATCAGCAGCGAACTGGTCGACACGCAGGTAGAGATCATAACGTCTCGCTCAATGGCAGATCAGGTGTCAGACGCCCTTGGCCTGGCGGACAACCTGCCCGAATACGAGCGACGCGAGATTCTCGACGAGCTGCAGAAGGATGTCACCGCCACGCGCACAGGAAAAAGCTATGCATTGGCGATTGGCTACTCCTCGTCGGATCCGCAGGCGGCGGCACAGATCGCCAACGAGTTCGCGCGGCAGTTCGTGAACTGGGAATTGCTCGGCTTCGAGGAGAGGAATGCCGAAGCGCTTGCCCAGGTGCAGCAACGTCTTGGCGAATTGCGGGCTCAGGCGCAGGCGGACACGCAAGCTCTGCAGCAATACAGAATCGCGAACAACCTGCTCAGCACTTCGGGCGCTTCACTTACCGAGCAGGAAATTTCAAATTACAATCAAGAAGTAGCGCGTGCGCGTGCCGGGGCAGCTGAAGAGGAAGCACGCCTGCAGACTGCTCTGGCTCAACTGCGGTCCGGTTCGACGGGTGACGACGTTGGCGAGGCACTTGGCTCGGCAGTGATCTCATCCCTTCGCATGCAGGAAGCGGCGGCCGCTGGCGATGTTGCCGATCTCGGCAGCAAATATGGCCCCAATCATCCTGAACTGATCCAGGCCCAGAACCGTCTGGCCGAGGTGCGCAGCCAGATACAGACTGAAATCGGACGCGTGATATCCAACTTGCGCGCACGCAGAGAAGTGTCGGCCCAGCGGCTTGCCTCGCTTACCTCCAGCCTTTCCGGGGCACAGGCGCAACTTTCGCGAAACAACGCAGCCATGGTGGGACTCAGCGATCTCGAACGTGCAGCGGAAGCCTCGCAAGGCATTTATGAAAGCTACCTCAACCGCTACCGCGAATTGCTTGCCGCGGAAGGAAGCGCCACGCCGAAAGCGCGGATTCTTACACTTGCCGAAGTTCCGCACCTACCTTCAGACCCGAACATCCCGCTCTACCTTGTGCTGTCGACGATCATCGGCCTTGGACTGGGCGTCGTGGCAGCGATCATTCGGGAATCAATGTCAAATGGCGTGGTGACTCCCGACGAACTGGAGGAAGTAACAGGCGAACACTTCCTCGCTTCCATCCCGTTGCTGAAGTCGGTTGAACCTCGCATGCCGCACGCCGTCACCGCGATGCGCGACGCGCCGAATTCCGCCTTTGCTGAGAGCTTCCGCACGCTGGAAACGTCGATCGATCAGCTGACACATGGCAACAATCAGGTCATCGCGTTGACATCGGCATTACCTGACGAAGGAAAAACGATCACATCCTGCTGCCTGTCCTATGTCCTGGCGCAGAGCGGCAAGAAGGTGATGCTGATCGACTGCGATCTTCGCCGCGCCGGGATCAGCCGTCTGCTTGACATGCGCCAATACGAGAACGGCCTGATCGAATTCCTGAGGGGCGAAGCACAACTCGATCTGGATGAAATTGCCCAGAATCGCAATTTCGGCGTGCTTCCCCTCCGGCCGAGCGACGAACAACCCGAGCATTTGCTGACTGGTGAACCGTTCAAGAATCTGATCGAGCAGCTGCGCAGCAGGTATGACTATATCGTGCTCGACTTGCCGCCGATCCTTCCGATCGCTTCTGGTCCGGTGATCGCCAGTCGGGCCGATGCGACGGTGCTGGTGACGCGTTGGCGCAAAACCTCGCGCTTTGCGCTGCGGGCCGCGCTGAAAAGGCTCCCGCCCGATCAGGTCAATCTGGTTGGGATAGCGCTGAATCAGGTCGACATGCGACAGCGGGCCTATTTCCAGCAGGGCGACCCTTCTTTCTATTACAAGCAATACCGCGAATACTACGCGTCATGAGCAGTTCCGCGCCTTCCGGCGGAGCTCCGGCATATCATTCGTCACCGCTGCGCTTCTCAGAGCCGCGCGTAGCAATCGCGCATTACTGGTTCGTCTCGATGCGCGGCGGAGAGCGCGTGATAGAACGGCTTCTGGGCCTTTATCCCGGCGCGGACATCTTTACGCACGTGTATGATCCGGCCGCAGTTTCCGAAACAATCGCCCGTTCGCGTGTAACCACCAGCTTTATCAATCGCTTGCCGGCTTCGCGGCGCTTCTATCAATACTATCTTCCGCTGATGCCAATGGCGTTGGAGCAACTCGACCTGTCGGGTTACGACCTTGTGATCAGCAGCGAGTCGGGTCCGGCGAAGGGTGTAATCACCGATCCGGGCAGCCTGCACCTTTGCTATTGCCACTCCCCCATGCGGTATTTGTGGGATCACTATCACCAATACCGCAAGGCAGCCAATCCGCTGGCGCGAATGGCCATGCCATTTCTTTATAACAAGCTGCGGCAATGGGATGTCTCATCCAGCGCAAGGGTTGATCGCTTTGCCGCCAATTCAGGCTTTGTTCGTCGGCGCATTCGCAAAGTCTGGCGACAGGAGGCAGAAGTGATCCACCCTCCGGTGGAGACTGCCCTCTTCACACCCTCTCTGGACATCGACGACAACTATCTGTGGGTGGGGGCCATGGTGCCCTACAAGCGGCCCGACCTTGCCGTGGATGCCTTCAACGCCAATGGATTGCCGCTGTTGATGGTTGGGCAAGGCGCCATGCTGAAGAGCCTGAAGGCGCGCGCAAAACCGAACATCCGCTTTATCGACAGGCTCGATTTCAATGCGCTGCGTCGCGCCTATGCCCGTGCCCGCGCATTCATCATGACCGCAGAAGAGGACTTTGGAATATCGCCTGTCGAAGCGATGGCTTCTGGTCGGCCGGTCATCGCCTATGCTTCAGGAGGCGCAACGGAAACCGTGGTGCACGAGCGCACCGGCCTGTTCTTCGATAGGCAGGAAATCGAAGCGCTCGTAACCGCCGTGGAAGCAATGGAGCGCTTCCTGCCACATTTCGATCCGCACAATGCCGTTGAGCAAGCCAATCATTTCGCACCCGAAGTGTTCGACAAACGTATGCTTGATCTGGTCGAACGGAGTCAGTTGGAGCTAGGCTGATGGAACTCACTTTCATCGGGCTGCTTCAGATCTTGATCGGCGGTGCGATAGTGATCGCGGGCAGGTTGCGGCACGCACTGTTGTTCCTGATGTTCTCAACGCTCTTCAGCGGATCTGCAGCAATGTCCCTTCCCGCGCTGGGGGGGTCCTCGATTGCTCCTGTGCAGTTTGCGCTGGTCTTTGTTTTCCTGCGCTTGCTGCTGCCTGGTGGCGGCACACTGGGCAATGTTCCCCAGGCGATTGCAGCCAACCGCTGGTTTGCGTTGTTCGCACTCTATGGCGGAGCATCCGCGATGATTTTGCCACGATTGTTTGCCGGCACGATGGACGTCGCGCCGATGCGGTTGGAAGTAACGGGAAACCTGTTCTACACGATCCCGCTCGAGCCTACCTCGCAGAACATCACCTCCGCAGTCTACCTGCTGGGAGGGCTGCTGACGCTGGTTGCAGTGTGGATCATCTCCCGGCGACCGGGGATGCCGCCACGGATCGTGAACGCTCTTGTCATCATGGCGTTATTTCACGCATTTGCGGGCTTGGCCGCGGCACTGCTGCGAGGGACGCCCGTAGACCTGTTCTTCGATCTTTTCCGCAATTCCAGCTACGTGCAAATGGATGACGCGGTGGGTGGTTTCGCACGAATCCGCGGCTTCTTTCCCGAAGCCTCTGCATATGCTGGCTTTGGTTTCGGATTATTCGTTGCCAATGCAGAGCTTTGGTACCGCCGGATCAGCCCGCGGGCGACTGGCGCTGCCACCGCGCTGCTGGGCCTCGTGCTTTTCTTCAGCACGTCCTCAACAGCTTACATCGGGTTGGGAACGTATGGTGTGATGTTCGCGCTCCGCATTCTGGCGTTTCCAAGACTTGTCGATCACTCACGCACGGTCATGGCACTGGCAGCACTCGGGGCTGCAATATTCATGGCGGCCATTGCCTTCGTGGTTAAACCTGATCTTGCATACTCCGTGATCGACGTGATTCAACGTATGACCGTCGACAAGTCCGAAAGCGATTCCAGCATCCAGCGCCTGTTCTGGACCATGCAGGGTTGGGAGGCATTCAAGGCTTCCTGGGGCCTTGGTATTGGCGCTGGAAGCTTCCGATCCTCCAGCCTGGCATTTGCCATTCTCGGATCGATGGGTGTGATCGGAGTTGCCACTTTCCTCATACACATGGTCATCGTCCTGCAGCCGTGGCGCAAGTCATGCTGGGTGGCCTCGCCAGTCGAGGCTGAAAATATCGGGGGAGCACTGGGCAGTGCGGCGGTTCTCAGCCTGATCCCTGCATTCGTGAATTCCGCGACCGCCATACCTGGCAACGTATTCCTCCTTCTTGCCGGCGCGTCCCTGGCGTTGCGACCGCTGATGCGCGAGCCGGCCAATCGCAGGAGTGAGGACAAGCCCGGCTTACCGCAGAGAAACTTTTCGCAGCGCCAAACCGCAGCCATGAGCAGGAAACGCGAAATGCGGCAGCATGGGGCCACGCGGGTATGACACCGCCGTTCCCTATGAAATCCGACGCACTAGGCCCTGTTGACAAAAGACTTCAACCATAGGCGGATGCTGGCGAGGTTGAGGAAGCTGGCGAATGACAGAGCGGTCTTGTCATATCGTGTGGCGAT
>MDTG01256881.1_pt1 | contig 22112 bp, 26 predicted proteins | sample 811421 | NCBI WGS metagenome assembly MDTG01 (sample SAMN05326645, study PRJNA326480) | marine metagenome | isolation source: seawater | place: Pacific Ocean: South East | collected 2011
AGACCGAAAAAAAGAACTTCAGAAATTTATTCGATTAGAACAAGCAGAAGTGCGTAAAGAACAGGCTGAAAAGCAAAGAAAATTTTTAGAACAAATTCGTTTAGAGAAAAAAATAGAACAATTTAGAAAAAGAGAAGAGCTTGAGATTAAGAGTTTAGAAAAATTTGTTTTAAGTCAAGAAAGAGAATCGTATGTTGAAGTTCAAGAAAGAATCGAGAGAATTAAACAGAAATATCAAGCACTAAGAGATCAAAAAATAAGAGAACGTGTTGAGCAGCTTGGTATAAAAGTAGAAGAAGGTGAAGATCGTTCAGTTTTATTAGAGAAGGAGAGATTATATAATCTTGAGAGACAAAAAATAGAATTTGCTTTAGAAAGTTTTTATAGATCAGCTCACAGCTTATGTTTTCAGCTTAACAAACGATATATACCCAAATATTTAAATATTTTAAGAGTGATAGATAGAAGATTTGAAACGGGTGAAATATTTATTAAATGGGATGAGGCAGCAGATGAAGATTGGTTAGTACTTATTTACATAAAAGATAATTCTCCCAATGAAGGAATAGTCATTGAGGACAAGACCAATCCCGAGAAACTAAGTTCACAAGAATTTCAAACAAATGAAATTTTTAAGGCAAGTGATTTTATGGTAGATTCTTTAACAAATTTATTGGACCAAGAAAGAAAAAAAAGAAAAGCGAGTTAATCTAAAATTTCATTAAGTTTTTTTACTTCACCGATATTAAAAACAATAGCATCTGATTTTTTAAAACCATATTTTTCAGCACTATTTTTAAATCTAAATGGTGGTTCCATAATTGGTTCTAGTGATAAAACTACAGTTCCCCAATGCATACCAATCACTTTTTTACTTTTTAAATCTCTAGCAACTTGAAGCGCTTCTTCAGGATTCGTATGGTAAACAGATTTATCTTTAGCAGGCATAATAGGGAAAAAATTGTAAGCGCCGATATTAATAAAGGTTAAATCTATCGGGCCATATTTTTCTCCTAATTGTTTATAGATATCACCAACACCAGTATCACACGCAAAAAGAATCTTTTTATTTTTATATTCAATAAGAAAATTTCCCCATAATGTTTTGTTAGTGTCAGTCAGACTTCTTTTTGACCAATGAACTGCTGGCAGCAATGTTACTTTTATATCATTATTAACTTGAATTTCTTGGTACCAGTCTAATTCACTAACATCATTAAATCTTCTAAAATATTTTGATAGTTTAAGTGGAACAAGAACTTTAGCTTTTTTATAAGGAAAATTTCTAATAGTTGACATATCTTGATGATCATAATGATTATGAGTTAATAAAAACAAATCTACTGGTGGTATTTCGTTAAGCTTTATCGCAGGCTCTACATATCTCTTTGGTCCGAAAATTAGAGGTCCTGTATTTTTAGAAAAAACAGGGTCGGTAATAATTGTTGTATTCCCTAACCTAATTAAAAATGTTGCATGACCAATCCAGGTAATATAATTTTCATTTTTATTCTTCTCTAGATTTTCAAGTACTTTTTTTCTTGGCACAACGTGGCTTGTAGGAAATTCTATTTTGATCTTTTTTCTTTCCTCGTTAAAAATTTTATAAGACCATTTAATATTTGGATCTCGCTTTGGCGAACCTTCAGGATTTCTAAAGGTTCCATCTGGGTTATGATGGTAAGGTTTATTTTCCATAGAATATAGAGGATTTATAACTAAAAATGCAGCGATAACAAAAATAAATTTCTTCATAATAAATAGAAATTTTAGTTTAACTTATTTTTACGGGATTTTTTGTTTATACTTTTTCCGTAAGTTGTTATTTTGTCCCACTCATCTTGTTTCTCAGACTTTTCTGCTCTGTAGGAAACCACTAGCGGGAAGATAATTAGGGCAAGAATAATAGCTATGCACAGTATAATTAGTATTGTTAAATTCATACTGTGCAATACATATCAAATTTTTTTTTAATTGACAGTATTTTAGCTATTTTTCGAACAGTTTTCTTTGTTAATTTTTTTATCAAAAGTCTCAAAAGTTGTTTTATCAACAATCCAGACAAAAGACTTTTCAAAACTTCCGTCAGCTGTCGGAACGGTACAACGTTTACCAACTTTTACACTATGAGCTGAGCAGTTAGCTAAAATTAAAAACAAAGTTAATAGTGATAATGTTTTCATAGCTAAAAATTAATAAAATATTTTGACCTTCTATTGTTATAAACTTGTTTGTAATGTGTGTTTTTTCTCAAAAAAATAAAATTTTAGTCACAGATTTGTCACTTTAGCTTTATAATGAAATTTTATGGCCAATATTCACAACTTTAATGTACGAGTTTATTATGAAGATACTGACGTTGGAGGCATTGTTTATTATGCAAATTATTTAAAATTTTTTGAAAGAGCTAGAACAGAGATGATTTATAATTTGTTTGAACTAAGTCATAAAAAACTTAAAACTGATTTCAATGTTATATTTGTGGTCCGATCTTGTAACATAAAATACTTAAAGTCAGCTCAGTTTGAAGATAAACTAAATATACAAACAAAAATAATAAAAAAATCTCCAGTGCGTTTAAACTTGTTACAGGAAGTTAAAAAAAAAGAAGAATTACTTGTCTCGGCAGAGGTAGAGTTAGCAGTTGTTAATGAACTGGGTGATGTGAATAAATTGCCATCTAATTTTTTTAATAAATTAAAATAGCAATTAAAGCTAATTTGTAATATTTATCTATGTAAATATGTTTCTAATCATAAACTTATTAAATCTAATAAAATGACAAATAATAAAAAAGTAGCAATTGTAATGGGGAGTCAATCTGACTATGCTGTAATGAAAAAATGTGAAGAAATTTTAAAAGTTTTAAAGATTAAATTTGAGACAAAAATTGTTTCAGCACACAGAACTCCAGAAAGAATGTTTACATTTGCAAAAAAAGCTGCAAAAAATAATTTTGCAGTTATTGTTGCTGGAGCAGGTGGATCTGCACACTTACCGGGAATGATTGCATCTATATCTATACTGCCAGTAATTGGAGTACCAGTAGAAACTAAAAAATTAAAAGGCCTTGATAGTTTATTGTCTATTGTTCAAATGCCAAAAGGTATACCTGTTGGAACAGTTGCAATAGGAGAAAATGGTGCTTTTAATGCTGGTCTTATGGCTGCATCGATTATAGCTTTATCTGATATCAAGATAAAAAAAAATTTAGAAAAATGGCGAAGGATTCAAACAGCTGCCATCAAGAAAAAGCCTAGGTAAAATGGTTAAAAAAAATTCTGTCCTAGGAATTATTGGTGGAGGACAATTAGGCAGTATGCTTGCTACTGCAGCAAAAAAACTTAAAATTAAAACTATTATTTTAAGTGATGATCCTAAAGCTCCAGCAAAAAATTTTTGTGACGAAATTATAATTACAAACTATAATAGGTTAAAAAAAATAGATGATTTTATAAGTAAAGTTAATTTTGTCACTTTCGAATTTGAAAATATACCTTTTAGTGTTCTTGAATATATTTCAAAACATAAAAAAGTTTATCCTAAACCATCCATTAACCAAATTGTTCAAAATCGTTTTACAGAAAAAAAATTTGTAAATAAGCAAGGAATTAAAACAACTAGTTACAAATTGATTAAGAATAAATCAGATCTTTTAAGCAATGTATCTTTGTTACCAGGTTTTTTAAAAACTTGCACCTTAGGATATGATGGAAAGGGCCAGTATTTCTTAAACAATAAAAACGAAATTAATGAGCTAAATATAGATTTCAAAAAAGAGTATATTCTTGAAAAAAAAATAAATCTCAAAAAAGAAATATCTATTATTATTACAAGGTTTTTAAACAATGACTGTTTGATATATGAACCTATTGAAAATCTTCATGTTGATCAAATATTAAATAAATCATTAACTCCTGCAATTATTGATAAAACTAATTTTGATCAAGCTCAATTACAGGCAAAACTTTTAGCTGACAAATTAGATTATGTTGGAACTATGTGTGTTGAGTATTTTATAGATGAAAATAATAATTTACTTCTAAATGAAATAGCACCAAGAGTGCATAATTCAGGACATTTAACCATTAATACCTATAATATAAGTCAGTTTGAAAATCATATTAGAGCAGTATGTGATCTTGAAAAAATAGAATTAAAAAAAAATTATAGTGCTGAAATGATTAATATTATTGGTCAAGAAATAAAAAATTATAGAAATAAATCTTACTCTAAAAATGAATTTTTTTTCGATTATTTAAAAACAGAAATAAAAGAAAAAAGAAAAATGGGACACTTAACAACAATTAAATCTTAAAATTAATTAATGAAGGGTCATTATTTGTAGGATTGTTGACACCCTTACTCACTTCATGAAATTTTAGTTCTGGTGGTTTTATACTTCGTAAAATATCCATACCTTCTTTTTTTATATTCAAATAATTTGAAATTTGTTCCGTGTTTATTATTAAGGGCTCTCTATGATGAATTTCTTTGACATTTTTTGTCGCCTCCCTAGTTATTATACTAAACTGATTGTTTTGGTGAATGCCAGCAAAAAACATCAAACCGCTATCAAATTTTGTAAAGTAATAAGGAGTTTTATCTTTATTCTCTCTTTTCCACTCGTAATAGCCATCTGCCACAATCAAACATCTTGAAGTTTGAATAAGTTTTTTGAAAGATACTTTTTCCATTAAAGTCTCTAATCTGGCATTAATCAAAGGTCTAAAATCTTTTTTATTTTTAGCCCAAGAGGGAATAAGGCCCCACTCATAATTTTCAAGTGTTTTTCCGTTCGTATAGGATTTAATAATTGGAAGCTTTTGAGTAGGATAAGCATTGTAATTATCTTTATCTTCAACTTTAATACTGGTTTTAACTAAATCTATTGTTTTAGTTACAGGCTTAGTAATCACATATCTTCCACACATTTATTTTTTTTTTCTTCTCTTTTTTTAATCTTCTTTTTTCTTTAAGCGTAAGTTTAGATTTTTTTTTAACACTTGAGTCTTTGAAAGACTTTCCGCTATACCTTTTTGACAATTTTATTTGCCTCCTTGACTATTTTCAATATTCCCTTTGTATTTCTTTTTTTTCTTTTTCGCTTAAGATATTGAACAAAGGTTCGTTTTTTACGTCTTTGCATTGCTTAGCTTATCAAAAAAGTTGTAAAGCTTCTACAAAGGTATATAGATGCCTGATTAAGACAAGATAAAAGCTCTGTTTAAGCAAAAATTATGGAAAACTTTAATTCGTTAAACTTAGAAAAAACTTTGATGGACTCGATAGCTGTCATTAACTTTAAGACACCTACGCCTATTCAAGCCCAAGCTATCCCGGTTGCACTCGAAGGAAAAGATATTCTTGGAACTGCTCAAACCGGCACAGGAAAGACAGCAGCTTTTGGAATTCCATTAATTAATTTTCTTTTAAAAACCCAAAAAGATACTGCGTTGGTGATGACACCTACACGGGAACTAGCAACCCAAGTTATGCAAACTATGACAAGTTTAATCGGCAGAGGAAATATTAGAACAGCTTTGTTGATTGGCGGTGACTCAATGCAAAAACAACTCAGGCAAATGCAAAGAAACCCAAGATTGATTGTAGGCACACCAGGAAGAATTAATGATCATTTAAAAAGACGAACTTTAAGACTACAAAAGACTACATTTTTGGTTTTAGACGAAAGTGATCGAATGTTAGACATGGGTTTTACTCCACAGATCAATCAAGTTTTAGAAACTGTGCCTGAAAAACATCAAACATTATTATTTTCAGCAACGCTAGCAAATAATATTGTACGACTTGCTGAAAGATATCTGAGAAACCCTGTTCGAATTTCTGTTGGCTCAACTTCAACTCCGATTGATAAAATAAAACAAGAAACTCTACATGTGAAAGATGGAGATAAATATAATCAGTTAATTAAAGAAATTTATAATCGACAAGGAGCAATTTTAATTTTTGTTAAAACCCGAAGAAATGCAGAAAAAATGGTTAAAAGACTAAAATACGATGATCATGATGCAGACGCTATTCACGGTAATTTAAGACAAAACAAAAGAGACAAAGTGATTAAAGCTTTTAGAAATGGTCACTTTAGAATTCTAGTTGGCACCGATGTAGCTAGCAGAGGTCTTGATATTCCTGCAATAAAACATGTAATTAATTTTGACTTACCTCAACTGCCCGAAGACTTTATTCACCGAATAGGAAGAACGGCTAGAGCTGGTGCAGAGGGCTCTGCACTAAGTTTTATTGGCAACGATGATAGAGGTAAGTGGAACGCAATTCAAAGACTTATAGATCCAAATTCTAGACAGTATAAAAATAACAGAGATCACAAAAGGAACAGAGGAGAAAAATCTTTTGATAGACGACGCAGAAGAGTTAGCGAAAGATTTTCAAATCGAAAATCATTCTCTAAATTCAGACGTGATGACAGAAGAGGCTCCTTTGAAGAGAGAAGGGAGAATAACAGACACTCCTCAAAATTCAGACGTGATGACAAAAGAGGCTCCTTTGAAGAGAGAAGGGAGAATAACAGACACTCCTCAAAATTCAGACGTGATGACAAAAGAGGCTCTTTTGAAGAAAAAAGGAACAATAATAGACATGCATCTAAATTTAAAAGAAATGATAACAAAAAAACTTTTGATAAAACAAGTGAGGCACCTGGTAGATCCTTTGGATTTAAAAAGAAATTTAGGAACAGTAAAAAAAAAGTTTTTAATAAGTTTTCAAAAAAATCCTGGTAATATGATCTTCAAATTTATTTAATTTTCAGGTATTACAGTGGAATTCTGCTCTCCCAGATGTTCAATTCTTAATTTTAATTTATTTCCAATTTTCAAAAATTGTTTTGGGTTCATTCCTGCACCCACACCTGGAGGTGTGCCCGTTGTGATTATATCACCTGGTTGCAGTGACATGAAACCACTTAAATATGAAAGAATAAAATTAATATTGAATATCATCTTGTTGGTATTACCAGTTTGCATCCTCTTCCCATCAATATCTAGAGACATAGATAAATTTTGAACATCTTTAATCTCATCTTTAGTAACCAAATAAGGCCCGGTTGGTCCAAAAGTATCTCCGGATTTACCTTTATCCCATGTACCACCTCTCTCTATCTGCCACTCACGTTCACTTACATCATTAACGATACAGTAGCCCAAAATATGATCTGGAGCATCTTTTTCATTAATATATTTTGTATTTTTTCCAATTACAAAAGCTATTTCAATTTCCCAATCTAATTTTTTAGAATGTTTAGGTAAAATAATATTATCACTTGGTCCAATCATACAATTTGCTGCTTTATTAAAAATGATTGGTTCTTTAGGAATTTCAGCATTTGTTTCAGCGGCATGGTCAGAGTAGTTTAAACCTACGGCGAGAAATTTACCTGGTTTTGCAATACAAGATCCTATACGTTTTGACGAGGATATTTCTGGCAAAGATTCTAAATTTATTTTTTTTAATTTTTCTAATGTCTCAAAATTTAGTGTTGATGGATTTAAATCTATAACCTCTTGTGATAAATCCCTTATCTTTCCTGTTTTGTCTAAAGCTGCTGGTTTTTCTTTTCCTAGTTCACCGACTCTCAATAATTTCATTTCTCTTCCTTTTTTAAATTGTCATACCACCATCAACAGAAAAAGTATTTCCTGTTGCAAATGATGATTCATCACTAGCTAAATAAATTGCAATTGCTGCTATTTCTTCAGGCGTACCTAATCTACCCATAGGCTGTCTTGCTATAAAGTCTTTTTTTGCTTGCACAGGATCTTTACTGGCACTTACTCTTCCTTCCCATGAAGGAGTATGAACTGTTCCCGGAGCTATGGCATTACACCTAATATTTTGTTTCACAAAATCTGCTGCAATAGATTTTGTTAGACCAATAATAGCTGCTTTGGATGCTCCATAAACAAATCTAAAAGGTAGACCCTTTATGCTGGAAGCTATTGATGAGACATTAATAATGCTTCCTTTATTTTGTTCTAACATTCTAGGGATAATTGATTTAATCATAAAGTACATAGATTTAACATTTACGTTAAAAGAAAAGTCCCAATCTTTTTCTTCACAATCTTGAATCGTTCCGTGATGAACAAATCCTACTGCATTAAACAAAACATCCACTTTTTCCAAGGTTTTAACAAAAGTCTTAATTGAACTTTTATCAGTCGAGTCGAGAGTGTAAGTTTTTATTTTTGGAAATTTCTCACTAAGTGTTTGAAGAGTATTTTCGTTTAAATCTGTAGCTGTAACATTTGCGCCTTCATTATAAAAAGCTATAGCCGTTGCTCTTCCAATACCCTGTCCAGCTGCTGTTACAACAATATGTTTATTCTTTAATCTATTACTCATCGTTTATTTATTTTTTTAATTTCTTCATAAAGAGAACTATGGTCTTTATTACCGTAACCATTGTTTACTAGGTTATTATACATTTCTTTAACTAGAGTCGAGATAGGTAAATACAAATTAGACTCATCTGCACAACCAATAATATTGCTCATGTCCTTTAATTGGGTCGAAGTCTTGCCTTTAGGTGAAAAGTCTTTACTTATCATTCTTTGACCATGGGTTTGCAAAATTTTACTATCTGCCCAACCACCCGACAAAGCTTTAATCATTTTTTCTGGATTTGCTCCAGCTTTTTCACATAATAGTATTGCTTCAGCAACTGCTCCAATCGTTATCCCAACAATAATTTGATTGGCTAATTTTGAAATCTGCCCGCAGGCTATAGGACCAACTAAAATTGGATTACCCATAGTTTTCAAAACATCAAAATTTTTATCAAATATTTTTTGTTCTCCACCGACCATAATAGCAAGAGTCGCTTCTTCTGCACCAGTTGTACCGCCTGAAACGGGTGCATCTAAATAATTTATATTTTTTGATTTTAAATTAGAACCATGAAGTTTTGCTGTTTCCGGCTTAACCGAACTCATATCAATTACAGTAGCGCCCGATTTAATATTATTTAAAAATGAGTCACTTTTCATTAATGTATTAATAGCGTTATCATCTGATAACATTGTAATAATAACTTCCGAGTCATTGACTGCTTCTTTGATAGAATCTGCTATCTCAGCATTATATTTTTTAAGAACTTCAGCTTTTTTTAAAGTTCTATTGTAGACTTTTAAAGAGTATCCAGCTTTAAGCAAGTTTTTAGCCATAGGTAGACCCATTAAGCCGATGCCAATAAATGAAATTCTTTTCATTTAATTTTTTAATTTAATATATTTTGTTTAAGTTTTGCTAAGATTAGATTATTCATGCTTTTAATATACAATTATTCCATTTATAAAGTTAATAAATATTTTAATTTAAATATATTTAATTAATTAATGCCTAAAAAAAAGCCTAAAAAAAAACTTAGAAGCCAGCAATGGTTTGACAATCCGAAAGAACCAGGACTTACAGCACTTTATTTAGAAAAATATTTAAATTATGGATTAACTAGAAAAGAATTACAATCTGGCAGGCCTATTATCGGAATTGCCCAGTCAGGAAGTGATTTGTCCCCATGCAATAGACATTTTCAAAAATTAAGTTCAAAAATAAAAAATGGAATTAGAAAAACAGGTGGTATTCCAATGGAATTCCCAACACACCCCATACAAGAAACCGGCAAAAGACCAACCGCTGGTTTGGACAGAAACTTATCATATTTATCTCTCGTAGAAGTTTTGTATGGTTACCCCATAGACGGAGTAGTTTTAACTACTGGTTGTGATAAAACTACCCCAGCTGCATTAATGGCAGCTGCAACTGTAAATATTCCAGCAATAGTTTTGTCAGGAGGTCCGATGATAGATGGTTACTATAATGGAAAATTAGTTGGATCAGGTTCAGTAATTTGGGACGCAAGAAAACTTTTAGGAAAAGGTGAAATAAATTATAATCAATTTATGGATATGGTTGCTGCGTCAGCTCCAAGCATCGGTCACTGTAATACTATGGGAACTGCGTCTTCCATGAATTCTGTTGCAGAGGCACTAGGTATGTCTTTGCCTGGTTGTGCTGCTATTCCTGCTCCTTATAGAGAGCGCGGCCAAATTTCTTACGAAACAGGAAAAAGAATTGTTAAGATGGTTTTTGAGGATCTCACCCCTTCAAAAATTATGACGAAAAAAGCTTTTGAGAATGCAATCGTTGTTGCAAGTGCCATTGGTGGGTCAAGTAATTGTCCCCCACATCTTTCTGCAATTGCAAAACATATGGGTGTCAAAATAAAATTAAATGATTGGCAGAAATTAGGGCACGACATACCTTTACTTGTAAATTGTAAACCAGCTGGTGAGTTTTTAATGGAAAAATTTTATCGCGGTGGTGGAGTTCCTGCAGTTATGAGAGAACTAATTAAACAAAAAAAACTACATACATCTTTAATGACCGTAAGCGGTAAAACTTTAGGACAAAATTTAAAAAATAAAGTGAATATAGATACTGATGTCATAAAGTCATTTGATAATCCTATAGTAAAAAATGCAGGTTTTATTGTTATGAGAGGGAATTTTTTTAATTCAGCAATTATGAAAACTTCAGTTATAAGTGAAGAATTTAGAGAAAGATATCTTTCAGACCCAGACAAACCTAACGTTTTTTTTTCAACAGCAGTAGTTTTTGAAGGACCTGAAGATTACCATCGTAGAATTAATAATAGTAAACTTAATATAGACGAAAATTCAATTTTAATAATTCGTGGGTGTGGTCCAGTAGGTTACCCTGGTTCTGCAGAAGTCGTGAATATGCAACCACCTGATAGATTGCTCAAAAAAGGCATCAACGCTTTACCAACTTTAGGCGATGGTAGACAAAGTGGAACTTCTGAAAGCCCTTCTATTCTTAATGTTTCACCTGAGTCTTCAATTGGAGGCGATTTAGCTATAGTCAAAACAGGAGATAAAATAAAGATAGATTTAAACAAAAGAAAAGTAGATCTTTTAATTTCAGTTGCAGAGTTTAAAAAAAGAAGAAAAAAAAATAAAATACCAAAACTTAAAAATCAAACACCTTGGCAAGAAATTGCGAGAAACACCGTTGGCCAGTTGGAAGACGGCGCCTGTATAAATTCTAGAGAAGTTTATCTTGATATTGCTAAAAAAAAAGGAATTCCTAGAAATTCACACTAATTTAATCTATCAAAAATTTTAATCTATCCATTCAGCTTTAATTTTGTTTAAAAAGGCTTTAAATCCAATTTTTGTATTTTCATGATCTAATAGATTATAAAAAGTTTTTCTTTCTTCCTCTAATCCTCGTTCAAGTACAGATTCATTAGAAATTAATTTTTTTATTTCTATCAAGCTAGATCTTGATTTTTCTGCAATTTTTTTTGCAATCTTTCTAGCTTCTTGTGAAAAATTTTCTTGCTCTAGTAAAACGCTCACTAAACCAAGTTCATAAGCCCTTTGACTAGTAATCATTTCACCAGATAGACAAAGATAATTAGCATTGTATTTTCCAAGATATTTTTTTAATCTTTGAGTACCGCCTATACCTGGCACTAAACCCAAATTTATTTCAGGTTGAGAAAATTTTGCACCTTTTGAAGCCACAATTACATCACACATTAAAGCAAGTTCCATTCCTCCCCCTAAAGCATAGCCTTCAATTGCAGCTATGATTGGAATTTTTATTTCTTTTATTTTATCAAAAAAATTAAATAATCCTTTGGTTTTAGCAGTACTAGAGTTTAATTGATTGAGTTCTTTAATATCAGCGCCTGGTGAGAAAATTTTTTGATTACCTTGAATTAAAATAATTCTAACTTCTTGATTTAATTCAAGCTCTTTTAATCCCTCATAAATTTCTTTTGAAGTTTCGATATTTAATGCGTTATTTTCACTGTGTCGACTAAGTGTAAGATAACCTATTCGATCTTCTGTTTGAGAAATTATGTTTTTATATTTTGTCAGTATTATTTATAAAATATCATTTTTCGTTATAAGTCATTAAATAACTCATTATGGGCACCTGAAAATTAAAAATTTAAATTATCAGCAAATAAAAACCCATTTTGGATAAATTCATTTATTTTACATAAAATTTCTATGCTAAAATTATATAATGAGTGCACAACGAAAAAAAGCTGAAATCAACACAACAGATCAACACCCTGACAGTTCGCAATCAGAAAACCGAAGACCCAATATTGACCATTTGTTGAAAAAAATAAATGTTGAGAGAAAAATGGAAAGAAGAAACAATCTAACAATGATGATAGTAGGTATTATCACAATCGCAGTCATTTCTTTTGTTTTTACTCAGGCTTAGAAGCTAAAATCCTACAATAATAAGCAATTATTAAAGATTGACTAAAAAAAAGAATTAAGTTTTATTTTCCCACTTTGAACTTTAAGGAAAATATATAAATCTTAATGAATAAAAATATTTCAATAAAATTAGAAAGTATCAAACCTCAAATTCTTGAAAATTTTTTAGAATACGTAAAGCTTTTTTTACCCATACAATCTGATTTTCTCTGTGGTCTATACAAAAGATATCAATCTTTAGACAATGGAGTTTTAGTTTTATATTTTGCCAAAAAAACCCACCAAGCAATTTTAAGAAAAAAAGAATCAGACCTTTCTTACGATCTTAGCTTTGAAAAATTTTGGCACAACCATAGCGAGTCGACACTAGTACCTGAAACTATTATGAATATCGCAAGGGACGCAGATCTACCTAAGGAAACTGCAAGACGAAAACTTACAGAACTTATAAAACAAAAAATACTTACAAAAAAAAATAGAATTATTTCTTGGATGCCAAGCAACGACTATAAAAATGACTATAATAATTTTGTTAGCCGCGAAATTAAAAATATGGCAAAGCTTACAAATTATGTAACTAACAAAATAGATCTTGATTTCACCGTAGAACAAATAAATGAAGAATACAAAAAAAGATTTTCTTTTTATTGGTTTCATTACTTAGATAGTCAAATTAAATGGATGAAAATGTGGAAAAAACAATTTAACGATCTTGAAATCGCTCTTATTTTTATACAGTTTTCAGTTTTATTATCATCTAAATATAATGAGGAAAAAAAAATTACCCATTCAGCACTTTATGAAAAACCCAACTTTGTTACTAATGCAAATTTAAACAGAGTAAGTGTGAGTGCTACTTCAGTCTCAGATATTACTGGAATTCCAAGAGCGACTTGCATTAGAAAATTAAATACGATGGTTCAAGAAAAAATACTTTCACAAGATAAAAACAACAAAAGATATTTTATTATTCCGGAAGCATTTAAAGGTATGATTTCAAAAAAACTAACAGAGGAAGCAGCTCAAATTTTTAGTGAGTTTTATTTTATTTCTATAAAAGCTTTGAATACTAAAATTTAAGACTTATTAAAAGAAAACTTATAATAGCAATCAGTGAAAAAATAATCATTTTTGCGTTAGTATAAATGTTAGATTTTCTACTATGATTTAATCTTTTATTAAGTACATCAATATCTACTATGTTTCTTATTTTATTCTCTTCTCTATGTAGATACTTAAATTTTTCAGATTTAATATCAAAAATTACTTGTTCCTTCCCTCTCATAATATCTATGATTGAAATAGAAAATAACCTAAGAGTCAAGTCTAGCAGGAAGGAATTTTTACCGTATGTAATTTAGGATTTCATATACTGGATGATACCTTTTCGTAACTTTTCAAAAATTTCATCAATATGTTTTTTTTCACAGATAAAAGGGGGGGCTAAAATCAATGCATCTGCTGTAGCTTTAAAATTAACTCCATTAGCATAGCATGCCTTGTAGACTTGAAAACCCGCTTTTCCTGGCTTGTCTTTCTTGCAAATATCAATTCCACCCATCATTCCGTAGCCCCTTATACTTTCTATGCAATCAAGGTCTTTTAAGGAGTGCAAACCTTCTTGAAAATAAGGTGACAATTTTTTTACTCTATTAAAAATATCTTCTTTATCAAAAATATCTTGAACCGCTAAAGCTGCAGCAACAGCAATTGGAATTCCAGAATAAGTATAACCATGAAACAATTCAATTGCACCATCGGGGGATGAGTTTATAATTGTATCATAAATACTTTCTCTTGCTGCAACAACTCCCATTGGCACAATACCGTTTGTTGTTGCTTTAGCCATAGTCATGATATCTGGTGTTACACCAAATTCTTGAGCAGCAAACGAAGATCCAGTTCGTCCCCAACCCGTAATAACTTCATCGTAAATTAATAAAATTCCATGCTTAGTACAAATTTTTTTAAGTCGATCTAAATACCCTTTTGGCGGAACCAAAGTTCCCGTTGACCCAGCAATTGGCTCAACAAGACAAGCTGCAATTTCTCCTGGATACTTATTTGCAATAGTTTCTAAGTCATCAGCTAACTCTGCACCAGTCTCTGGTTGGCCTTTCACAAATTTGTGCTCAGGTAAAAAAGTATGACGCATATGTTGTACACCAGGCATCAAAATACTAGAACACATCTCCTTGTAATTACTAAAACCACCAACTGATAAACCACCTATATTCATTCCGTGATAACCTCTGTCTCGTCCTACAAATCTAAATCTTTTTTTGTCCCCTTTAGCAGAGTGGTAAGCCATAGCAATTTTAATAGCCGACTCAACAGCTGTTGATCCGCATATCGTATAGAAAATTTTATTTAAATCCTCGGGTGTATGTTTTGCTATTCTTGTAGCAAGTTGAAAAGATCCACCAAATCCTTGATTAAAAGGCAAAGTATAATCTAATTCTCGAAGTTGCTTGCTAACCGCCTCAATAATTTCTTCTCTACCGTGACCAAGAGGATTGCAAAACAAACCTGAGCTAGCATCAATTAAAGTTTTACCTTCGTGAGTTTTTAAATAGACACCTTTAGCTCCAGTAATTAATCTTGGATTTTTTTTAAAATCTCTATTAGCAGAGAAAGGCATCCAATGTTCGTTTAAAGAGTTGGGTATATTTGTTCTTTGTGTACTCATTTGTACTCTAAATTAACGGATTGATTATTTAATTCAATCTTTAATATATAGAATAATTGTCATTTATCTTTCTTTTTTTACAATTTTTTTTATTTTTTTAATTTTAGCTTCTACAGCAAAAATTTGTAGTTTCTCTTCTTAATATTATTTTATTATTTAAGCTATTTTTTCCATAAAAAAATCCCACTACCTACTCCTAAAAGTAGGGCAGAGAGGATCCATGCATATTCATGCTTAGAGAAAAAAATAAGTAATGCCAAAATAATTATGATTGAACCTTTAGTTTTATTACTCATTATTTTATTGTGCTTGCAAGTATTTTCAAAATTTTACTATGTAATTTGGAATTTGAAGTTGCTAAAATATTTCCACCTTTTTCTGCGGGCTCATTTCTCCAGTTTGTAACTATAGCCCCGGAGTTTTTGATAATCGGTATTAATGGTAATATGTCGTAAGGTTTAAGGTTTGCTTCAATCACAGCGTCTACTTTCCCTTCCGCTAGAAGACAATAATTAAGAGCATCGAAACCTGCCAGTCTAAAAGACCACCCAAATCTTTTAATAATTTTTTTTTGTTTTTCATAACTAAGTGTGCCATGAAAATTTCCAATAATTTTAATTGTCTTTAAATCATTATTTTTAGATGATTTTAAAATTAATTTTTTTTTATCTTTAACCACATAAGATTTATTGTGATCACTTATATAAAATTTATTAAGTTCAGGAAAATTAGCTAAACCAATTAAAGACTTGTCCCTAAAAGAAAGTCCTACTAGATTGGACCAAGTAGGAGCACCGATAATAAAAGCTCTAGTCCCATCAATAGGATCGATGCACCATTGAAAGTCATTTAATGAATATTTATTTTTAAACTCCTCGCCAATTACAGAGTCTTTGGGAAAAGACTTGTGAATTAGTAATCTAATATATTTTTCAAAACCTCGGTCAATGTTGGTGACGGGATCAAAATCTTTAATAGTCTTTGATTTATTATCAACCTTAAATTTACTTCTAGAGTGTTTTTTATAAAAATTATTTAACTTATCAGGTAATTTTTTTAAGAAATTAAAAGGTTTTACATAGTTCATTGAATTATATAGGTTGATTAACTAATTAATCTATAAGTGGCAAGTTTTTACGTATTTAATTAACAGAAATATTAAATTAATATTTATATTAATTAATTAGGTTTATTTTTGTCAATTTGAGCTATGATTTCTATAGAAAGGTTTAGAAAATCAACAATTAATTTTTCAGAGGGCCTAATATTTTTAACTTTTGCATCTCTACAGATTTTTTCTGAATCTGTAGGCAATAAAACATAATATTTTTTAGCTAACCCATCATCAATAATTTTAGCAATTGTTTTATACGAATATTCTGGGAGATTTTTAGCTATTTCTTCTTTGTATATCTCTTTATTGGATTGATTAGCATGAAAAATTTGAAGAAAAATTTTAACTCTTTTTATATTTGAAAAACACCAATTTAAAGACTCACTTTTAACTCTTTCTTTAAAAATGTGATGGATAAAGTTAGAAACTTTTAAACCAAGAGTATTTACTTCAATATTTAATTTAGGACTAAGTTTTTCTAAATGTAAATTAGATTTTATTCTTTCAGATCTACTCGTTTTTTCAGTCATTTTTAACAACTGCAATTTAATAAAATACTAAGTTAATAATAACGTTAAATAATATATATAGTTTATACAGAAAATTATACCTCAAAATATCGAAGTAAAACTTTAGATTTTTACTTTTTCAATTTAAAAAAAAAGTTTAAACTTAATGCAACAGATGGGCCTATTCCAAAAGCAAACATTAGAGTTCCAATGCCCACTACACCTCCTAGAAGCCATCCAAATAATACTACAATAATTTCTATGGAAGCACGAACCATAGCAATAGGAGCATTTGTTTTTTTTTGTAATCCTGTCATTAGTCCATCACGCGGACCAGGTCCTAAATTGGCTATTAAATAGATTGTGGTGCCAAACCCAATAATTAATATTCCCACAAGAACCATAATAAACTTAAAAAAAAATATTTCAGGTTTCTCAAAAAAATAAATTGTTACATCAATCATGATAGCAATAATGATAAAATTGATGATTGTTCCAATACCAATTTTTTGATCTAAAAAAAACCAAAGCAATAAAACCAAAAAACTAACTAGAAAAGCAATGGTTCCAATTGATAAACCAAGATTAATTGCTATTCCCTGATGAAGAACATTCCAAGGTGAAGCCCCTATACCTGAAATAATTAATAGTCCCTCGCCAAATCCAAAAAAAATTAACCCCACACAAAGATAAAATAATGTTTTTAAAGAAGGTCTAAGATTATTTGGTGATTTTGAGCTCCAAGATAGTCTGGGTATTTTTTTAATTCTTAAAAACATTGGCTTATCTATCAAATGTCAAAAGTATACACAACCAACATATTGTTCTATATTTACTTAGTATGGATCTTAAAAATTTTTTTGAGTTTAATTTTGAAAGTTTAAAAATTTTTTTGAGCCAAGTTTTGGAAATTGAAAAAAAAAAAATTTCTATGCGTAGTAAGCAAATTTGGCAATCAGTTTATAAAAAAGGGTCTTTTGAAATAAATAATTTAACCACATTCCCCTTAGAGTTGAGATCAAAGTTAAATAAATTAATTAGTTTAGAAAGACCAAAAATTTTAAAGACCCAAACCTCAGCCGATGGAACTATTAAATGGTTGATTAAACTTTTTGATAGTAACGAAGTTGAATGTGTTTATATTCCTGAAAAAACAAGGGCAACTTTATGCATATCCTCTCAAGTAGGTTGCACTTTAAACTGTAGATTTTGTCACACAGGAACACAACGATTAGTCAAAAACTTAAGTTTCGCTGAAATTGTGAATCAAGTAATGATTGCTAAAGAACAACTTAATGATTGGGGTGAACAAAAAAAAATTACTAATATTGTTTTAATGGGTATGGGAGAACCTTTCTATAATTATGACAACGTAAAGACAGCAGTTGAAATTTTAAGAGATAAAGAAGGATTAAACTATGGATCAAAAAAAATAACTGTTTCAACAGCAGGTATTGCAAATAAAATCCCTGAAGCTGCCTCAGAAATAGGAACGTATTTAGCACTATCTTTGCATGCACCAAACGATGATATTAGAGAAATGATTATGCCTATCAATAAAAAGTTTAAAATCAAAGATTTAATCGAACAATGTAAATATTATAGTTCAGTTGTAAAAGAAAAAATAACACTAGAATATGTTATGCTAAAAGGTATTAATGATAGCATGGAATGTGCAAGACAACTTGTAAAGCTGATGGCGCAATTTCCATGCAAAGTAAATCTTATAGAGTTTAATCCTTGGCCAGGTGTTCAATATTTACCAACTGAAAGGAATGAAATGGAAAAATTTGGTAAATTAGTTCAGGAAGCAGGCTATGTTGCCACGATCAGAAGATCTCGTGGCCAAGACATTCTAGGAGCTTGTGGTCAACTCAGAACTGAAAGTTTAAAAATAAAGAAATAATAAATTTATAACATAAGCTCTTTTTTTTACATGATCTGAATGCTAGTAATCAATAAATGAACAAACAAAAATTTGAAACATACACTAGTGATCTTAATATTAAGCAAATACATACTGGCAGTATTTGGACAGAAGGTCCTTGTTATTTAAAGAAATCAAATAAAGTAGTTTGGAGCGATATCCCAAATAATATAATGTTTAGTTTTGATTTTAAAAAAATTGAAACTTTTAGATCACCTTCTAATTTTTCTAATGGCAATACAGTTGATAATCAAGGAAACCTTTTTACTTGTGAACATGGAGCAAGAAGAGTTACTAAAACAGATCAAAATAATATCATTACATTAATTGCAGATGAATATGACGGTAAAAGATTAAATTCTCCAAATGATGTTTGTGTTCACTCTAACGGAACAATTTTTTTTACAGATCCTCCTTATGGAATCATAAACCCTGAAAGAATAGAGGGATTTCCAGGAAAGATGATGTATGGAGGCTGCTATGTTTTTAAATATGTTCCAAAAACAAATTCCCTAGAAGCTCTCGTGACAGATATGGATCGCCCAAATGGTATTGCTCTTTCGCTTGATGAGACTCACTTATTTATTTCAAATACGGGAAACGAAAAATATATTAGACAGTACGAATTAAAAAATAATCTACAGATCGCCAATCCAAAATTATTTGCAAAAACAAACTTGAATTATATTTTTGATGGTTTTAGGTTTGATATAGAGAACAATCTTTGGACAAGTTGTGGTGAGGGCGTAGCATGTTATAATTCCTCTGGTGAACAGATAGGTTATATTAAAATGCCGGAAAAAGTATCCAATATAGATTTTGGTGGCAATGACGGAAAAACTTTATTTATAACAGCTAGTACCTCTTTCTATATGGCTAAGTTAAATATAGCGGGAGCTAAATTTAAATAAATTTATTTTTCCTCTTCTTTTTCGTCATCAAAATTTATATCTTCGTCTTCATTATCATTTAGATCAGTTTCTTCCTCATTTTCAAATTCTTCATCTTCATTAGTATTATGCAATTCAGCAAATTCAATTTTTTCTTTTTTAATCCATTTCTCTGCAGATGCTGGGATTTCATCCTCTTCTTCCCAAGATTCTATATCAGTTCTTTCTAAGTCTAAAGCTTCTGCTGCAGAATCTAAGTCTAATTCAACTTCCTCCAGCATTTCTAAAAACTCTTTGTAAGTCATTTTATTATAAATTTATACTAATTGCCGTGTACACTATTTTTTTATAATAATACATTGTAATTTATCTTTGAATTTTAATAATTTTTTATATTTTGAGTTAATTTCGTCAACACCTTCTGAAAGTTCTTTGGCAGAGAATTTTAATAAAGTTGAAATATATCTATTTTCAATCATTTCTACATATTTTTTTTTGGATATTCTTACATTGAAAATAAATTTTTTTGCGTGCTTAACTGAGTGCAAGTTACTAATAAATTTTATTATCTTTTGATCTCTTTTAAGAGAAATTCTAAGATGTTTTCCCATTAAAGCAAATGTTGGTATTTCATTTTGATAAGGATCTATAGTTAAGATTATAATTTTACCATTATAATTAAGTTTTTTTTTGCAAAGATTTAATAATTGTTTAATTTCAGGTATTTTAAAAAAATGGATAGTTTGTTTTATTAATATCAAGTCAAAAGTTTTATTGGTATTCTTAAAAAATTTTAATGCATTAACTTTTTTAAAATTAATTCGTTTGTCTCTATCTAAATGTCTTTCTAAGTCTAAACCCAAAGGTTTAGATTTAAGCTTTAGTCTACTAGCTAAGCGACCTAAGATTCTGCCACGACCACATCCTATATCTACGATTTTAGAAGCTGTAGTTAATTTTGCCTGTTTAATTAAAAAAATGTTAAAAAATTTAATATAGCTTATAGAAGATAGCCAATTTTTGTTATCCCAATTTTTTAATGATTTAAAAAATATATTTTCCGGCAAGATAAATAACAAGTCCCAAGGCTATTCCCGTTAGTAAATATAAATGAACTTCTTTCATAAATTTTAATAAGTAGCTCTCCCTCCACTCAAATCAAAAACAGCTCCGGTTGTATATGAATTTTCTTCACTGGCCAGCCAGGCAACAAGTGAAGCTAATTCTTCAACTAGGACAAATCTGTTTCTTGGAATTTTAGATAACATATAATTAATATGTTCTTTAGTCATCTGATCAAAAATTCTAGTTTTAGCTGCAGCAGGTGTTACGGTATTGACTGCTATATTCTTGTCTGAGAGTTCTTTACCCAATGATTTTGTTAATCCTATTACTCCTGCTTTAGCTGCACTATAAGCACTCGCATTAGGGTTGCCCTCTTTGCCCGCAATAGATGCTATGTTTACTATTCTACCATAATTATTTTTAATCATGTGAGGAACGATTGCTTTACAGCAATAAAAAACAGCATTTAGGTCTAATTCTAAAACTTTTTTCCATTCATCAACCGGGTACTCTATTACAGTAGAATTTTTACCAGTTATCCCTGCATTGTTTATGAAGATATCAATATTTTTTTTTTGAGTTATTTTTTTAACTTCTTGGGAAACTTTTTCATAGTCCGTAATGTCTATAATAGTTGAAGATAATTTAGGATTGTTTATATTTTTTAAACTTTCTTCTATAGATTTTTTATCAATATCCCAAATAATAACGTTTGCTCCAGATTCTAAAAAACGTTTTGCCATCGCAAAACCAAAACCTTGAGCTCCCCCAGTTATGATTGCAGTCTTATTATCTAAGTCAATTTTATTCATTTTTTTCTTCTTAATAAAGGAAAAGATAATGCAATGAAAGCTAAAATAAAAAAAGTTAAAGCTATAGGCCTTGTAAAAAATAGCAGCCAATTTCCATCAAATATTACAAGTGACTGTCTTAAAGTTCCCTCAACTAATTCACCCAAAATTAAACCAATAATAACCGGAACTACTGAAAATCCATACCTTCTCATAAAAAAACCTACAACACCGAAAAATAACATTATCCAAATATCAATTATAGATTGGTTTAAAGAATAGGTACCACAAACAGATAAAGCAAATATCATAGGCCAAAGCAGTTTATTAGGGATCAGTGTAATTCTCGCAAATATTTTTGCACCAAAAAAACCAAAAACAAAAAATAAAATATTAGCCATAAGCATCGCACCAAATATTCCATACAAAAACTCTGGTTGTTCCATAAATAAATCTGGCCCAGGTCTCACACCATGAATTATTAAACCAGTTAATATGACAGCAGTTGTTGCTGAACCTGGAATTCCTAAGGCTAATGTCGGCACCATAGCTCCTCCTGTTGCTGCGTTGTTTGCCGCCTCTGCCCCTGCAATACCTTCAATAGATCCTTTTCCAAATTCACTAGGATTTCTAGACCACCGTTTAGCTTCAGAATATCCAATTAATGAAGCTACAGTTCCCCCTTCAGCGGGAAGCACTCCTATAAACGAACCAATACCCGATGACCTTAATATTGTTTTCCAAGTTAACTTATAATCTTTTAAAGATGGAAGCTTTACTGCCTTTAAAGCAATTCTCTTATAAATTTGATCCAACAAT
>MDTG01038689.1_pt1 | contig 22109 bp, 6 predicted proteins | sample 811421 | NCBI WGS metagenome assembly MDTG01 (sample SAMN05326645, study PRJNA326480) | marine metagenome | isolation source: seawater | place: Pacific Ocean: South East | collected 2011
CCTTCTAACACAACATTAATAATAACATATCGCGCCACAAATCCAACTGATTCAAATGTTGCCGTCAATCAATTAAACAAAGTCATTACTACCTCGATGGCTTTTGAAAATGAGTCTAACTTATCACAAGCAATTGTTTCTACAGTAAGGGGCTCTCTAGAAGTTCAAAACGAAACACCAATCACGGGTGATAATTCTAATATTAGCTCTGCGGAATTAAAAAGAAGAATTTATGACACGTTTCCCACACAAAATCGCGCAGTTACACAAAGTGATTATGAAAGTTTGGCATACAGAATGCCTGGAAAATTTGGTTCAATAAAAAGGGTGTCTGTTCAGAAAGATCAAGATTCATTAAAAAGAAACTTAAATATGTATTGCATTTCAGAAGATCCACAAGGAAAATTGATTGCCACCAACAATACAATAAAAAATAATTTAAAAACTTGGATAAATCAGTATAGAATGTTAAATGATACTGTTGATATTCTGGATGCTTATATTGTTAATGTTGGTGTAGAATTTGTTGTGAAGTCTGTAAGTGGTGCCAATAAAGCAGAAGTACTAGATAACTCAATTGCCACAATTAAACAAAAATTTTCCAGTGGGTTTTTTATTGGTGAGCCAATTTACCTTAGTGATATTTATTCAGAATTAAAAAAATCACAAGATATTCTTGATGTTATTAAAGTAAAATTAGTAAACAAAACAGGTGGTCAACATTCAAATATTAGATTGGACATAAATTCAAATATGTCTCAAGATGGAACTCACCTTGTTTGCCCCGCCAACGCCGTTTTAGAAATTAAATTTCCAGATACTGATATCAAAGGAAAAATTAGATAATGATTACAAGATACACCGCTTCAGCAGATAACACCATTGTAAATGCATATCAAGCTGGCCTCAACACACGAGGTACTGGTTCTAACTCTGGTCTTGCTGATGTTATTGAGACTTACTCAATTTACGGTAGAGAAACAGTTTCTAGTTCTGTGGCAGCTGCATCGCAAGAATTATCAAGAATATTAGTGCAATTCCCAGTTGACAGTATTTCAAGTGATCGATCAGCTGGAACTGTGCCTGCAAGTGGTAGTGTTAGTTTTTATCTTAAACTTTTTAACGCTGCACATTCAAAAACCGTTCCGAGAGATTATAAACTTGTTGTGCAGCCTGTTTCTCAATCGTGGCAAGAAGGAACTGGTTTGGATCTCGAAGGGTATAGGGATTTAACAAGGGGCAATCCAGGTTCAAACTGGATGTCAGCATCAGATTCATCTGCTTGGACAACCCCAGGTGGCGACTACCTTACAACAAATGCTAGTTTAATTTATGAACAAACATTTGAAACTGGCACTGAAGATTTAGAAATAAACATTACTCCATTAGTAGAAAGCTGGATAAGCGGCACAACAACCAATTATGGTGTTGGTGTATTTCTTTCGTCCAGCTATGAGGCTTATTTTTCAAGCTCAAGTGGAGCCCGCTCAGGCAGTGTTCTACACAACCCTAATGGTGCAACAAAATCATATTTTACAAAAAGATTTTTTGCTCGTGGCACTCAATACTTCTTCAAAAAACCAGTAATTGAGGCTAGGTGGGATGATGCAGTAAGAGACAATAGAGCAGATTTTTACTTTAGTAGCTCGCTTGCACCAGCCGCAGACAACTTAAATACACTGTATTTATATAATTTTATTAGAGGTAAGTTGACTAACATACCTTCTATTGGCACAGGTTCAATTTACGTTAGTTTATACTCTGGCTCTACCGCGAACACGGCACCATCAGGCTCAAAAATAACATTATATGACGGCAGTACAGCGCTTACGGGCGGATACGTATCAACTGGCGTTTACAGTTGCTCAGTAGGTGTTGTATCTTCTTCAGTCTCGCCATTGTACGATGTTTGGTTTAGTGGTTCAACACAGTTTTATACTGGCTCAATAACTCCGAAGGTTCATGCTGGATCACCCACGGAAAATAACGATACTTATATTATTAACGTTACTAACTTACAAAACACATATCAGCCAAAACAAATACAAAGATTCAATTTGTATGTTAGACCAAAAAATTGGAATCCAACAATCTATACTAAAGCAAATACAATTGTACAAACAACTAGCATACAGAGTGCTTCTTACAAGGTTGTAAGAACATTAGACAACACAGTAGCAGTAAACTATGGTACAGGTTCTGATAAACACACAGTTTTATCATATGATGTAAAAGGGAACTACTTTGATTTTGATATGAAACTGCTCGAACCTGGATATGAATATAAATTTAAATTTGCATTTTATGATCCGAGAGCTAATTCTTGGAATGAACAACAAGAAGAATTCAAATTTAGAGTAGAAGAATAATTATATAAGGCGCCCAAGGGATAGTAAATTTAAATGAGCATTAAAAACCTGTTCACAGACTTCAGGAATAATTCACGAAATTACTCGGAATATAATACTGAAAAGGGATTTTTCAAAGACGTAGAGTCGATTGATAACGCATTAGCGTTACAAATTAAATCAAATACGTTCGTTCCGCAAGTTGATTTTTCAGAACCAAGAAATTTTATAAAATTTGGATCTGCTGAATTATATTACGAAGGTGCCCTTAGTAAAATTGTTGACTACTATCCATATGATGGCTCGGAAGCAGAAAAGAATAGTTTTTACAATTCTCTTTTTGATGGTGAAAAATATATTCTTGATAATTTATATCCTAGATTTACTGGTTATGCGCTATTTTCGCCTAATGGCTGGGGCACTGCTCTTTCGACCACAGATGGATATGGAGAACCTCCAGTAAAAGAATATGTTACTTTTAAAGGTGGGCCACACTCTACATCTAATACAAATGCACTAAACGCTATAACAAATAATCCAGAAAACAATAAGTATCAATCTGCTAACATTTATGATGAAACACTTTATAAAACAGCAGGTCTACCCAATGATTATGGCGATGGCACAAGATTATCAAATCTAAAATCAAATTTTGATACAGGTGTAACAGTTGAATTTTGGTTAAAAGCTACAGATTACGGAACTGTTACTAATGAAACTAACAAGCAAGTTATTTTTGATTTATGGAATAGCGCTTCCAATGCTAGCGATCAATATGGCCGCTTACGAATTGAATTAAATAATGCTTCAACATCTAGATTCAGAATCACTGCGCAGTCTGGAACTTCTGCAACAGGGGTACCAGTGCAGGCAGAAATAGGTACAAAAACTGACACAGCATTTTTACAGAACTGGCATCATTACGCATTTAGATTCTATAATAATTCAAATGATTTCGTTGTAAAAATGTATGTAGATGGTGATATAGAAGATACAAAAACATACAGCGGCGCCGCGCTAGGAGAAATAACCACATCTGAAATGATTGGTAGACTCGGTGCCCTTGTAACAGCACCATCAGGCTCAAGCGCAGTAGCTGGCGCAGGAAAATTAAGCGGATCTATGGATGAGTTCAGATTTTGGAAAGCCGATAGGAATCCCCGCGAGATTGGTATAAATTATTTTGCTGCGATAGGCGGCGGTACAAATACAGATATTTCAAATACTACACTTGGCCTGTATTACAAATTTAATGAGGGCAAAACTGGCAACACGACCATTGATAGTACTGTTCTTGACTACTCTGGTAGAATAAGTAATGGTATATGGACTGGCTATGTAGCTAATTCAAGAAACACAGGTTCAGCTATTGTTTCAGCATCTGCTGCAGAATATGAGTATAGAGAGCCAGTCGTATATTCATCTCACCCTGATTTTGTGTCTTTAAAAGAAGAGCTACAGTTTACTGGTAGTGCTTACGATTTAAACAACAATAGTTCTTTCTTAACCTATGCACCTTCGTGGGTTATAGACGAGCATGAAGACACTACTAATAAAAATTTAAAAATTATATCTCATATTGTCGGAGCATATTTTGATAAAATGTATCTTTTATCAAAAGAAATGCCAAAATTTAGACATGCGACTTACACAACAGCATCAAGCTCACCAGTTCCATTTGCCTCTCATTTGCCCACATCTCTTGGTATGTACGTTCCAGAGCTATTTATTGATTCTACAATTTTAGAAAAGTTTAAGAACAGAAGTGAAACTACGCTACACCAAGCAGATTTGAATAATATCAAAAATTCAATTTATTTAAATTTATACAATAATCTTACAAACATTTATAAGTCTAAAGGTACTGAAAAAGCAATCAAAAATGTAATGAGATGCTTTTATTTAGATGATCAGCTGTTAAAACTCAAAACTTACAATGTAAATGCCACATATGAATTACAAAACAATTTCTCTCAAGTCATTGTTGAAAAAAATGGTGCCAATTTCAATAGACCAGAAAATGTTGGTGCTAACATTTATCAAAGAAAAGATAGTACAAATAATGATTCCTCTGGTTACATTTCTGGTTCGCTTGGTACAGATGTAAACTCAAAAGAAAAACTTTATGGTTTTACGCTTGAAACAGATGTTTTGTTCCCGAATTATTTTACAAGGTACGATAATATAAATCGTAATTTTATAACCTCGTCACTTTTTGGTGTTCACGGTGTAAACGAATTAGTTGCAGATAATTTAACAGGTGTGGACACAACGTTTTTAGCATCTGATGTTGCAAACTTTCAAGTGTTTGCTGTAAGAGACAGAGAATATTCAAAAAATGTTTACTTTAAATTAACGTCGTCTAATAGTCCTTATCCAATTCCAACTTTAACAAGTAGTGATTTTCCAACTGTTTATGATAATACAAGATGGAATATTTCTGTAAGAATCGAGCCTAACTGGGGAGACAAGATTTATGACGAGGCACCCTCATACTCCGATAAAAATTATAAAGTTGTCTTCCGCGGTGTTAACGATGTTTTAGGTACAACAGTTAATCAATTTGAAATATCTGGAACAATTTCTAACTCAACTGCTGAAAGCTTTTTAGAGAAACACAAAAGAGTTTACGTCGGTGCACAAAAAGAAAACCTTACTGGCTCACTTGTAAACAAATCAGATGTAGTGATTTTGAATTGTCGTGCGTGGACAAAAAGCATTGAAAATTCTGATTTGTTATCACACAACTATGGTAGCGAAAATTCAGGTATTAAAAACGCTAGTGAAAATATTTCTCCGCTCCATGAAGGAAAAAACTTTGATTTAACAAACTTGCGTACTTTAGCGTTAGACTGGACTTTTAATAATGTCACTAGTTCTGATAGTGGCGGAAATTTTGTTGTCTCAGACGCTAGCTCAGGTTCGGCATTGATTAGAGATAATTATGGTTGGCTTGGAAAAATTTCTGGATTTCAACATAGTGGTTATGGTCATGGCTTTGGTGCTTCATCTCAATCAGTCGTTGAAAAAAGAAAATTAAATTCATTTGTAACAGTCGAGCCAGAACAAGTTGTTAGCTCTGATATGGTTAACATTTTAAGCGAAGATGATCAAGTAATTGGTGTTGATCAAACCGTGCCAAGTTATTTGTATACAATAGAAAAGAATATCTATGAAGCTGTGTCTTCTGAGATGCTAACATTTTTTGCTGGTGTTGTTGACTTTAACAACCTAATAGGTACACCAGTAAACAGGTATCGCGAAAGATACAAAGACATGGAAAAATTGCAAGATATATTTTTTCAAAAAGTCGGAACTGTTACAGAATCAGAAAAATATTTTGAATATTATAAATGGTTTGACGATGCAATTACGACAATAGTAAAACAACTCTTGCCTGCCTCTGGTGATGGCTTAGATAGAGTTATGAACGTAATTGAAAGTCATATCTTAGAAAGAAATAAATACCAAACAAGATTTCCAACAATTGAAACAAAAGATCCGACACCAGACGGTGTAATTTATGGTGTTTCTGAGAAATCATATCCTTATGCAGTTGGTTTTTCGTCTTTACCGCGATCACCTCGTGATACAACCATAAGAGCAAAGTATTGGAAAGATCGAGCAGAAAGAAGTGCTATCGAAATCACATCAGGTGATTCTACGATTGACTCACACAGAGAAATATATCGAAAGATTATTATTTCTAATCCACACTTAGATAGATTTAAAGGCGTTTTATTTGGAGAAGGCTCAACATATACTCCCGACTTGTACAGCAGAAGAGTCTTCATAAGAACAAGAGCATACAAAGTTAATAAAACTAAAATTTATAAAGGCGGCTCAAACTTTGATAATAATAAAAATATACATTTTGCATATTCATCTGTTGCTCCACAAGGTCCAGTAAATACAGATTGTGGTACTAGATTTGTTCCTTTAAATGTTTTACTTGCATTTATGAGTGATCTAACTGCAATCAAAACTGATAACGATCCAAAACCAGAAACTGTTAAAACTAAAAGACATTTTAAAGTTTTAAGCGGCCGCGAATATGAAGAAGGATTAGGATACTATAATCTTAAATCTTCTTTAGCCTTCCCATTTAGTATTTACGAGACAACGGTAACATCTGGTCACCAAGCACTGCTTAGTAATAGACTGACAGGCGCCAACTTACAGATTACAAACTTGCATAATGATGTTTATGGCAGCGATTTAGAAAAACCGATACAAGGTCCGTTCACAGATGAAAATGTTGGTGGCCACCAGTCCAGACATATTAAACTTAATGCTGGTAATGACAGCAACCTTACAAGACCCGAAGCATGGCGAATAGTTATCGGGACGTGCACTGAGACAATACCATCTGGCTCTATTGGCTTGGTCGGACCAGACTATCCAATTGATGTTTCGCATGTTTGTGGGCCTGATGCATATCCTTATAAGCCATATAGAAAAGCTGTTTATTACAGGGATATGGTTGCTAAACGTCCAGTTAATATTAAAAATATTAAAATCAGACCAGGTATTAAAGCACTTGGAAATTATACTAATACATACGAATACATACAAACTGTCGGTGCTTTCGAGAATCCTAGAAGATTTGTTGATAACCAACCCAGCCTTCCTGCTGAAGCTTTTAACGAACAAGCAAGATCAACTACTTCCATAAGAAGCTTTTTGGATATTCATAGAACAAAAAATCAACATTTTGAAAATGTATCAGAGTATTCTACCGCGTATTTAAGTGGCACTTCAAATAGATCTGTTATAATATCTAGATTTTCCAGCCCTGGTGGAATTGAAGTCATGTCTCGTGGCTACCAGGATTTTAAATCAAGTGAGTTTTCGGTATACAACTCTATAAGTTATCGTAACCTATCAGTGCTTCGGCCATCTCAAGGGCCATCAGGCACACTTTCTACGCCAGCTGTTAATGGAGACACTACAGATATTCAAGTGTTTGACATTCATGGTAAAGACTATGGACTTTATTCACATCTTGCACGCCATACAGGAAGATTTGGTCGCGACTCACTTCATGTTACTGATGACCAAACAGGGGCTACTTATGATGAACTGCCTGGATATCACAAGGTTCACAGAAACAATTTACGCAGAAATAAGATTAATTATGGATACGAGTCAAGAGATGTACCTGGCTATGTATCACTTTTAAATGAAAAATCACTTTATTTTCAATCTGACTCTGGCTATGCCAATACAGATGATAATGTAATGTATCTCGGCGCCATCGGTACCGACGTTGACGCACGCGCCCAAGCACAGTTTGACGCATTGTGGGCTGAAACATATGGTGGGACTCACAAGACAGTAGCGTATACTTGGTCTGGCTGGATAAAATTTCCCGATACTACTGACAACCCCCGCGGCGATAATGGTTATCAAGGAATTTTTGACATTGGATACAACAATGACACTGACAGAGCAATACAACGATTAAGCATTTCACCAGATGGCAGACGGGCTGTATTTATTTTAGGTCACACTGATGGTGCTAGCAGTAACGGCACAAAACAATATTTACAAGGTGCAAACGTCTTACCAGTAATACAAGATAATCAATGGCATCATTTTGTGTTTACTTTTAGTGGCTCTCACGGCACACTAGACACTGATGGTGCGTATATTAAATTGTGGGTTGATGGCACTGAAACAAATATATCAAATGGCGCAACAACTAGCAATCCTTTCTTCCCAACCAGCTCCCTCAAACAAAATTTCAGAAACTTTGGTCAAAGTTATGAAAAGCCAATTTCATTTTTTGGACACTTAAACACAGGGGGTGGAACTACTCCATATGAGTTTACTGGGTTTGCTGATGAAGTATCAATGTACAGAAAAGTTTTAACAAGCGCAGAGATATCCCAATTATATAATGGCGGCAGTCCAATTAACTTATCAGCTTCAACTGCGCCAGCGACAGGCTCTTTGTTAATGTGGTTTAGAATGGGAGATGCTGATGGAGATAATACTTCTCAAAGTGGTTCTGCACCGTCATTAGATAGTCCCAATGCTCAATTGATCAATGTAGCTCCAGCCTTAAGTGATCTTCCTGGTAGTACCAAAATACCTAATGCATATTTAGTTGCAACCACCGACACGGGCCACATCCTAACTGCAGGCACTTCATCACATAATTTCTTAACGGGCAACCAGGCCCCTAGGTACTTGTATGAAGTTATAACAGGATATTCAGATGACAAAGTTTATGATAACTATTATGTACAACATCAAATTCCAAGAAGTTCTAAACAATATGCATGGATTACTGCTTCAATAGTTAATGATAATAACTGGATCGGTTATGCGCCTGCAAATTTCTTAACAAAGGTATCGGTACTTGGTCGCACTGGAAATGAATACATACCCGTATATGACTTTTTGAGCGCAAGTGAAGTTGGTTCTGCAATACCAACATCCGCTGGAAGAAGGTTTGGTGATTTCAATTCTGCAACATCTGGATTCCTGCCGCAAGTTAGAGATTTAAACTTAAATATTAACGAACCCTTTACGACCTCAACAAATACACTAGGGTATGATGGCGCCGCGCTAACAAGTTATATTAATCATCCTGGAGGATTAATAGAAGTTGCACCTAGTGCTTCAACCGAGCCCTTAATATTTAATAATCTTATGTTCAAGAGAGGCTATCAATATGGCTATACATCTTGGAAACAGTTGAGGCAAGCTGACAATCCAATAATTAGAAATCAAAAAGCCACAAATACTTTGACTATAATTGACAAAGATGGCGATCCTAATAATTTAGTAACTTACGAAATGCCACCTGTTTCCAACAGAGGTATGCCTAATATTGTTAATTTTGCAGATACAAATCGAAATATTTATGTAGTAAAAGCAACTCATGAAAACGAAAATATATATTTTAACACGCTCACAATGAATAATGTTTTATCTCCGAGTGCTCTATCGTTTGCAACACCATTTGAAAATGTTGTCAGTGTTGGTAGGTCGATAGATCACAAGCTAAATTGGATTATACAAACACAACAATTGTTTCCTGCGATAAGAAATGAATTTATTAATAGATGCTATACTAAGCCAACATACAACAATAGGTTCTGGAGAGATAACAGACAAGAAAGAAATGAAATTAATGCCACATTAAATACTGCAGGGGCAAGTGAAATAACTGGCGCCCCATTAGGAGCCTATGTCTCTACTAACGCTTTAGGGTATTATTGCTCACAAAGTGCGTGGTCAATAGATGGTCCAACTAATTTTGTTAATAGAAATACTGGTTTTGTTGATACCCAAAACAATGCAGAAGCTGTTTTTAATAGTTCATCAGCTGGACAATTACAAAATGAGTATAGTTATTACTTAAACCTAGATTTAGATGAATACGCAAATATTTCAGAGCTGTTATTACAAGGTCAAGTATATAGAACAACCGCACCATTGTTAGCACGCCCACATGATTGTGAGATTCCAACGTCGATAGTTTCTCCATATGGCGTTAGATCTCATTACGCTTATCAAAGTTCAAGCAATGTTTTGCCAACCGAAATGTCTAGCGCGTTTAATGCATCGAACATTATAGGAAGTGCTTCGCTGGGCGGCGGCGCTGCCAATTGGGACGCTGCAGCAAATGCAGGCTATTATCAAAAAAATGCAGCAGGTGAATTAGAGTTTATTTCAAGGCCATCAAAACCATGGTTTAATGATTATGACAATTATAATTTTGATTTGAAACTAATGGCAAAAGGATTTTCAGTAATTCCTGAATATAGAATCAGTGAAAACGTAAGCAAATACATTCGCGACAATGAAAAAGATAATCCGTTCCAAGAGTTGGAACTTGAGATTCCACATGTTGACGGCGCCGATACAAAAAATGATGGCTCCTTTTACATCAGCTATTCAAACTCTGAATTTTTAAAAGATTTTCTAAAAATAAAACGAGAAAGTTTATTAAATGCTACAGAAATTAGATTGACATGTACTGGTGCTATTCGGTTTAACCCATACAAAGGATTTTACCCTTCGCAAAGAACAGTTAACTTAGTGGAACAATTTAAAGATTCGTATCAAGAAAACTTTGGTGGTATTTTTAATGGGGTTCCATTTTCGGCTGGAACAAGCTCCCAAGGTCTTTTAGCTGGCGGCGAAGGCTTCAACCCAGCAACAGGTTCTGCTATTTCAAGCGTTTACAGGCCACTAGCACAGACTATTTTTTCTCCTGGAATTCTTTACAATACGATTAAATCAGGCATGGCTGTAGATTACCCTATCATAACATATCCAGATAAATTTTCACCTCAAAACTTTAACGCAGATGCATATTCATCCAATACAGCTTATGGCGCTAACGCATCATCATCTGCATGGGCACTAACTTTTAGTCCTGGTATTCCTGATAAAGATATATTAACAAATACTTCTTCCTTCTTTGACGAAAGATTGCCTTTTGAAACACTGCTTGAACCTGTAAAACACTTGGCTGGAAAAACGTTTTATGACATGGAAGCAAACCCGAGGACACGTTTAAGTGACAATGTTACAGCTTCTTTCGTAGCCAACGTAGACGATTCAGTATATCCACAAATGGCAAGAAACTTTTTTGGTGCTGTGCCATCTTTCTTCCTTAAAAATTCAAAATTTGCTAGCTTAAAATCAAGTGTAAAAACTGATTCGTTTGTGTTTGATGGTTCAGAAGTTTATATGATGAGACTTAAAATGAACCGCTCAACTGAAGGGCTTAGAACATATGCACACGAAATTGATGGCTTTGGTTTAAGTTTTAGTGGTTCTGGATTATCAAGTTCTTTTACACCAAATGGCGGAAGACCGTTCCAGCCTGGAGATGATTTTATTTCGGGAGGCTTCTTTCCAGTGCCACAAGATCCACGGTATGCCAATTCTGTAAATAGCGCATCAGATCAAGTCGGCACACCATTCAGAGAAACTTTTACAATGTACAGTAGACCATCTGCCTTTGGTCCAAATTTAGCAGGAAGACCATATACAGGTCAAGGTGGTAACCCTGCCACATCTGAAACTCTTCTTAGCTCTTCGGCTACTTATACTGGCTCAATGGATTCGTTCTCTGGATTTAATCCAGCATACACACCTCCTTATTATAATGGCGAAGCTTGGTGCGATTTAATTTTTAGACCAAGCTCAGATAAAGAATATAAAATTGAAGATATTATTTCTGAGACACAAACAGTTTATAGAAGATTTGATCCTGGCCGAGTCCCAGCAGAATTCGGCCTTGAAAATGCTCGTCAAACCCGAGCGCTTATATTTGAAAGACTGAACCCTCATAAAGGCCCAGTCGCACCGTACAGTGGGAAAAGTATCAACGATGCTAGTATGCAATTAAGCGCATCGTTAAACCTTTTTGGAATTGAAAAAGTACCGTTTACAGAAACTGATCAGTTTGGTAACTTGCAGTCTCAAAGGCCTGGTCAATCTGTTGGGCAACGTTGGGTTATCAGGCCCAAATTTGAAACTCCAATGATGAACTTTGCAAATGTTACAGGTTCACAAATAACATATCCAAATTCTTTTGGAGGCGATCAGGTTGCTAAGGGAATATGGCATCAATTTGGAAGACTACCAAAACAAAAAGAAGGTATATTCTTGTCAGTTGAGGATATTCCAAGACCTTGGCTTCGTTATCATTACGAAGTTTTAGAGTATTCGTCTTCGTATAATGCGGGTGTTCCATATTCTAGCCAACAGCCAGGCCCTACAATCGGTGATTCATTGGCACTCAACAAGAAAGTTAAATCACTAGCAGACTTGGTTGGTTTCAACAAAAACGAAAAAATTAAATTGGGACAGCTTAAAACTAAAACAGTAGTACGCGAGGCTATTGTAGCGATTCCATACATAATTGAAAGTACCTCTCAAACTGGTAACGCGCCAAGTCAACGTTCCTCTGTAAATAAAAAGTTCATATCAATTCCAAAAGAAAGATACGAAGCAGCCAAAAAAGAAGCAATCAATTCTGCAGCGGGCGATTCATTCGTAGCAGCGGGACCTAGTATCAGTAAGCAGCTACAAAAAATGCAAAGATATGTTTTACCACCGCAGTTTGATTTTGTTAACAACCCTGACTCTTCAGTTGATCCATTTGTTATGTACATATTTGAGTTTAAATACGAGCTTGATCGTGATGACTTATCATACATCTGGCAAAACTTGGCACCTAGAGATTATGAGAAAATTTCATATCAACATGAATCTGTTGCTCATGTGTTAGCCGACAATGAAATACTATCTGAAAGAATTTTAGAAAATAACGAACATTTAAGATGGATGATTTTTAAAGTAAAACAAAAAGGACAAGAAGATTACTGGGACTATGTTGACGAACAAGCCAAAGGCAGCACTAAAACACCTAGCTACAATAATAATAACGTGAACCAGCCTCAGCTTGATATGGAAGACGGTAACGATTCTAATTATAAACTTCGACACAACTGGCCATACGACTACATGTCTTTTGTTGAAATGATTAAATTAAATGTAGATATTAAATATTCAAATGTTGTACAAGAAGATCAAGAACAAAATATGTTGCAACAACGCACAAGCGAAAGGCGGGAGTTTGCGCGCCCTAGTGACGCAGATAATCAAATTCGAACTCGGCGCACCGATACAACGACACAGCGAAGAACTGCTAATCGTAGCACCAACACAGGACAAACTGGCGGCGACACAGGACAAACTGGCGGTGGCCAAGGCTCAGGAGGACAATATTAGTGGGTAAGTTTTTAGATAAAAAACAACAAGTGTATGATTTTAAGCTTACATCGTATGGTAAACATATGTTGTCAGAAGGTACGTTGCGACCAATATATTATGCTTTTTTTGATGATAACATAATATACGATGGCACATATGTTAATATTACTGAAACACAAAATAACATTATTAATCGGATTAAAAACGAAACCCAGTATCTTGAAGGTCAAATATTATTTGAGGAAATAGAAAAAGTTACTGAAGCGACACACGATGATACTGGTTACATTTACACGGATTCAGATGGATATACGAGTAGGAATATAACATTTTTCAACACACAAACACCAACTAAAAATATTCCAAGAAAAGATATTTTTAGATTTGATCAGATGATTGGCGATGCATTTTTGGAAGGTAACACGCAAAATATTCCTGCTTGGAAAGTAGTAGCCTTGCAAGGACAAATATCAAGTTCGCAAAATAATATACCTTCAGGTACACTTGGAACTAAATTTGATATACAAATTCCTCAAATTAATATAGAATTAAACTATAATTTAAAAATTGGCTCAACAAAAGAATTACAATTTACCCGTCCTGATTTATTTAATGTTGAAAATGATTTTGCAAATTTAATAATTCTTGATGATGAGCGATATCTAAGTTTAGAAAGAGATGATTTATTAATTTATGCCGAAGAACTAAATACTATACTTTTAAATAACAATTTTGAAGTTGAAGTATTTGAAATCACAGGTTCACAAGAAGGTTTAGAAGACATATTGCACAGAAAAGATTTTGTTAAAGATTTCAAAGCTCTTAATGGTTCAAATATTACTGAAAATTATTTAAATAATTTAGACAATCCTTATGTGGAGCCGAATACAAATAACGTAGAATACTATTTTAGTATTCAAACTGATCACATGATTAATAAACAAGCAGCATGCAAAGGTATGGAAATTTTTAACAAAGATAGTTATTACATAGATATTGATTTTGAGTGCGAAGAAAGTGATATTGACATTTCATACTACGATATTTATGGACCAGTGACGGAGCCTGAAATATGTCTATAAACATAAATGGAAATAAAGTAGCAAAGTTTGGTAAAAACTTACCAACTGCATACATGGATGAAATACAAGTAATGGCAACAGAAGTTACCGTTATGTCTTCATGTTATTTTTTAAAACCTGAAAATACCACAGAAGATTCCTTCATGGATTATGTTGAGGACACACTTTCTAATTTGTATCTTGTTAATATTTTGATACCTGATTCTGTAGTGCCACATGTTGGAATTGATGGCGACACAAGCGATTATAGTTCAACCGAGCCAGGTGTAGAAAATTTTAATAATGTTTTTAATTACGACGGCAACGGTAACGGATTAGATATAGAAAACGCACTAAAACATGACTCAAGTAATATTTTTGAAATTATAAGACATTGTAATATGTCAAAAGTTAAAAATTCTTCAACATCAGGAATTCACTATTTTAGACACATAGATGGAACAAAAGAGATTTATATACCCAAAACTGAAACAGACTTTGACGCTTTATTTTATGTTCGAATGGACCATGCTCTTGAAGGATACGATGTAATGTATGATAATTTTGGAAATGAAATTATAAGATGCAGGTTAAAGCAAACCTTTTCGATAAAAAATGATGATTACCGCCCATATGATCCATCGGCTGTGCTCGATGGTGAAAAATACTTATACGTAGAAGCAATGTTAGATTTTGCAAAATTTCATATGTTATCGTTTACTACATCATTGGATTTTGAATCAGAAGATTTTTATAATAATTATACTTGCCATAATCCTGCACATTGTCCAGACAGGGCCCATACAAATAAAACAATGAAAGAGTTTTATACAAAACAAATTTCAGACGTTACGTATGAAACTGTTTCAAATAATGGTTCATTAGCGTCAGTAGCAAGACCTGTTTTTAAATTAGTAGATTCTGGAGATATATACTCCCCAGGTGACGTTTTACAAGCAATTGACTCTTTATATTATACTGATGAAGGCATCAAAAGAGAAGATGTTATCAGTGTGTTTGACAATTTAATAAATAACGCCGAAGCTGCTTTGAATTCTGCAGATTCCTCAGTACCAATGTCTTATGATATCTCTACAGGATATCCTGGGGTTGACACATCTGAGGTATCAACACTCAGGGGCGCAATTGATAATTTAAAAATAATTTTATTTAGAAGTTCCCAAAAGATTGACTTATTGCCCAAATTAAGGCTGTACGAAAAAACTTTTCCACAAATAAGCACCACAACCGCTACAGGTGCTTTTTATGAAAGGTACCAATTAGCTTTATATAACACAAATAACGCTGTTAAAAAAGGCACTCAAGTTGTTAAATCAGTTAATTTAAATAGAATTGTTATAGATTTAATTTCCACAACTGATCTTAGTTTGCCAGTAGAGCTTGACATGTTTTCGACCGAAGAGGGTTCCTTGCTCTACCGTATAAAAGATAAAAATAATAATTATGTAATCGCTAATGCAACTTCAACAAATAAACCAGCTGCATATCACTGTTTTACAGACCCAAACAAAATAGAAAAATATCCAGCTGGAGAAGACTTAACGAATCTTTTATCCGAATATGGCTTTTCATTGTCTGAATTTTATGATTTTGATCTTTCTGCAGAAATGATGTCTTCTGCCGCGGCATCTAACGCTTGCCGTGATGTTGCTGCTAAATATGCAATACAAATAGCCAAGCGCTCGGAGGGCGCTACAACGGCAGCTGTAACTAGTTTTAGAGATTCTAGATCTCCAAGTTGGAGCACCAAGCATGAATACTATGTGCAAGATCTTTTAAACGCATTGGCAAAAAGCTATCTTAATTCGTTTAGAGTTTATGGTTCCATGCCTACGGGTGTAGTTGCTTTTCAAGAATTAATTGATGATTTAACTAGTATTGCGGCCACTCATTTAAATTACTCGGATAGTGAAGTAATCGACAATTACTGGTACCCAGCAGCAGTATTAAAACACAAAGGTGACATAGATACAAACCCTTACTCACCTTACCTCCCCGACGATGCTGATAGAGTTACTGTTCGTTTTGGCGGCGCAGGCTTCGATGGAGTTTTGGCTAAAACAGATGCAGGTTCAATATATGATGAACTTGAAGGTGCGCTCGAAAGTCTATCCACTGACAGCTCTGAAACGTCAATAAAAAAAGTAGTGGTTTCAATAGCAAATAGGTTTTCAGAAAGAGCTGCTGAGGCTTGGGAAAACTATTATGGCGCAGATGGTTCAGGTCTCGTTACAACTTTCAGTGGAACTACAGAGATCCCATATGGCCAAATGTTATATGCGTTGAGAAAACCAAATAGTATAATTGTAGTGCTGTACGCATTAGCGGTTGCTCAACGATTTTTCAATAGTATGGAATATGCATCCAGCGCCAATTCTGTTGCTCAGATTACTGAAACAAATGCTTACTTAGGTGGTTATTGGTGGTTTGATTATGAAAAAGCTTTAAAACAAACATCTATGGCATCGTATGCTTATGTTATTAAAAATGTTGAAAAGTATTTTGGGCCTGCAGTTTTTAGTCAAACATATAAAGTAACAGATGCATCAGTTAGAAGGTACCACCAAAAACGCAACAGCCTTCGAAAGCTTTCTAGTGAGTTTTCGCCCACTGCGGAACGAGTTGGTGTTATACCATCAGATAGTACATTAGAAAACGTAGGGAGAGTACAATGTGTATTTGATGCTGCAGGCACACACGTGGCTTCTAACCATGTTGTATCTGAAGAAACATCATTTCTTGCTTTCGATCCACTGGTTGAATTTGATTCTATGGGAACTAGCGGAATCGGTGGCCGACCAATGCAGTTTAATGTTGAACAATATCAGCCAGAATTTTCCGCTGGGACTTCCTTTGACCCAACAGATATTGGAGGCTTGGAGATACTAGGTGTAGGGCGTGACTTAGTAGAGCAAACTGGCACACAATACACATACTTACTTAATAGAGCTTTTCAGTTTCCTTCAGCAGAGCTAGCTGGTTACTCGAATTCAGCAGATAGGTTTTATGCTACTTCTGATGACACTGGGTACAGGCTTATGTGCTTTGAACACCAAGAGGTTGCAGGCCCATATATTGAAACTGATCTTTTAACAGAAGTTGAATTTCCATATTCATTTTTACAACATCAAGTAATGGTTCAAGACAGAACAGGTCAAGTTGTTGCCGTATTGGTAAAACAGTTCATGGATTATTATAATGAAAACTTTAAAAGATATATTGACGCTGCCATTGAAGATTGTAACTATAATTCATATGATGAAAAATTTAATGAATTTTTTATTACTAAAATTTTAGCTGACTATGATAGTGATCCGTCATCTGCTCCATGGTTTCAAATGTGTATTCTGTATCACATGCAAATTGATTTAATATTCGATGTATACGGCGGAAATTCTGATTTGATGTTTCAGGAAGCATTACGCGAAAGTGAAAAAATAGCCCCCACGCAGGGTACATTGACTGGACTTTTAGCTTTCGACGCTAAAATAAGAGATCTAATAGAGACACAATTTATAGGCTCTGACGGAGTAACAGAAGCTGGCACATCAATTAATCAAAGAATGATCCTGGGCGGTTTTCCTCCATTTAGCGATATTAATGAATTAGCAACTCGCACAGAAACCCGCAGGTTTCACAATGGTAACGGAGATGGCTCAGAAACAACCTTGTCCTGCGAAATGTTTAATCAAATACCAGAACCAATTAACTTTGTTAACACAATTTCAGACGGCATGCCAGAAAGCTTAGATGTAATGAGTGATTGTGTAAGTAAAATTTGGGAATTTGCAAGATATCTTGTATCTTATTATTGTGTCGAAGGCCACATACCAAACTATGTTGTCGCAGCAGGCGTAGTCTTGTTTGAGGGCTCCCTACATAGAGAATATTTTTCTTTTTATAACTATAATAATGGACCACTGCAAGCTATGCTTGATTCGATTAGCACTCTGTCAGATGATTATGGCGCTCTTAGTTACAGCGATGTGAATTCATATTTATCTTCATTTTATGATTCATCGTTAATCACTGGTGTTATTGGAGATGGCAGCTATCACAATGCATACAATAAACTTCTTGGCACAACGGTAGCTAAATATATGGTTCAAAGAGCCATAACTCATATTGAAAACGAAGCTTATGTTTATGATGCTTTTTTATCGACTTCTGAACAAATCGATATGATCCACAAACACTCTCTAATGACCATTCAAGAGGATACTGATTTAGGAGAACTACGCACGGAGGCCCCTGGTAGATACACTCCAGAAGGAATAGCAATTGAATATATATTATCAGTTAAAAGAAAAGTGCAACAAGATTTTTACGAAATTGTTTTAAAAAGTCACGATTCGACATCAGGAAGAAGCGGAGTGGAAGTACTTGACAGAATTAGCGCTGTAAACGCCCTTGATTCGAGAGGCCCTGTATCAACGTCCGACGTGGGCTTTAAAGATTCTGGTGATGCTTATTTGGATTATAGGACACTGTGTGATAATTTAGTTGGTGTTATGCTGGCTACGTATTGTGTAATGGCTAAAAGGACACAAAACTATGTTAGGTATGGCAATAACCACTCAATGTTTACTTTTCCTCAGATTTCAGTTTTCACCCTTGATGACGGATTATCTCTTATGCAGCATATTTTTGAAGATATAGTGGAAAATAGAAACTCTTTTATACAAAATGTTGATGAATACGGATTTACCACTACAGATGGTAATCCAAGCAACATGGCATCAGTTGCTTCAATAAATCCTCAACTGTTAAAAATGTTTAGAGGGGTTTATGAATTTGCTGGTGGCTCATCCACCATACAAGAAGGAACTGATGTTGTTGATTCTGCAAGAGATCCAGAAACCTTCAGCACTGGCACTAGTCTTACTGACATCGTTTCATGATTAGTATCACAAATTTTTTGACTATCTAATTACAAATATAAAGGAATACATCATGGCTAGAATTTCATTCACACCTGGGGTACACAGAAGAACTACAAAAAAAATTCCAGGCTTAGATAAAAAAAAGTCTACAGCATTTTTGAACTCTTTATCAAATTTGAATATTTCTGGCTATATTATTGATTCACCTTCAAGAACTACAGCAAACATTAGAACTCTTACTCAACAAGCCCGAGAAATGCAAATTATGCTACCCTCTAACATGCCATCTGACAATGCGATGGCAACTGAAATTTTGTCTTTAATAGGCTGTTCTTTGATAAATGATGATATTTTAAAAAACCCACACTACAGTTTAGTTAATGATCAAACTGATACTGAAGTTGTTGATAATCCTAACAAATTTGACGCTAATTTTTTTAAAAACTTAAGAAACGAAACAATACAAATCAATAATGTTTTTAAAAATACTGAAGATTCAATTTTTAATTTAGATGTTGAAATACCATTAGATAATCAAAAAACAAATCAACAAGTCAGAACTGTTAAAGATTACACTAATTGTACCAATGTTGTTAGCAAAATCATAAGTTTAAATTTTGTTGTTCCTGGCGTACCAACAATAAGAGCACTTAAAGGAATCTAAATCAAATGGAACCATCAGATAAAATTATAAGATTCTTAACAGGACTTAGCGACAAAGGTAGTGTATTTGATACAAAAGGATACATTAATGCGGTCAGCATGGAATTTGACTATATCGCTGACTTATCTTCAGTTTTTGTTTTAGATACAGATTTTGCCAGTGAACGCACAACAGTGACCACCGATCAGGAAACTATAGGTATTGGTAAAACAACTTTTACACTTAGTTCAGACATATCTTATGGAGATGGAGATTACTCAGATAGGCATGGCGCCGAAGTCCCATTATATTTTGAAGAAGGGCCAGATATTACTATCAATCCAGCACCGTCATATACTGGCCCTACCACATCAAGTCCCGCAAGAAGCACTATTATCGAGTACAGCGACGCGGAAAAAAAAGCATTAAAATATAAATTTGGTGGACTTGTATACTCAAGTATACCAACTACGCCTTCTGGAGTGCCACATTTAGAACACGTTGTTAGTACAAAAATAAAATCGTATACGAATGATTTAGCTTTAACTATTATTACAAGACAAAATATTCCAAATGTAATTAAAGTTGATAAGGATTTGGGAACTTTTGAAACCCTAGAAGATGAAGCATCAGCTACTGGAACAACAAACTTAAACGTACAAACAACACTCACAAGAACAATTACTAGCACTACTTATTAACGCATGTCAACCTCAGAATTTACAAAAAATATAAAAGTATATAAATTAGATAAAAACTTTTTTACCAGTTCTGCTGATACTTTTAGAAGATTGGTAGGCGGGACTTATGATATACGTTTAGATCTCCCAGGCCCCATGTCCGATGAGATTTTTGAAGGGTTTTATTTAAGAAGTGAAAAAGTGGAAACGGCTCATGCTGGAAAATTTAACCACGTTGAAGCTTATTCACTTGCCACGCCATATAAAATAAATTATTTACAACTAAATGCTGATATAATGACAACGTCGTCAACTGGGCCTATTAAAAGATATCGCTATCCTGTTAGAATTATTGGTAAAGATAGCGAAATAAAAAATAGTGATGAATGGAAAAGCATTATTTTAGGAGGCCAGTACGGCCCCGAGCAGTATGAAAAAATTTTTACTGATGCTGTGTTTGACACATATGGCCACAATTATGAGACATATTACTATCAACTAGAAAAAAACAAAATAGAATTAGCAGCTGAGAATGCGGGCGTATCTAAGCCTGACTTAAATAGTTACGATATAGGGTACAAATATAATAGCTATTTGCGCAGCTATCAGAGCCATATTGCCAATTTAGAAGAGAAACAATTACCAAACATATATTTTAATGAAGTATATGCACTTTCAATAGATGGTGATGAAACTGAATTTGCTGAAAATGTCAGACCAGAACTCCAGGCATTTGTCTCCAGAGAAGGTGACAACCGATTTCTCAAAAATCCTCATGCTTCAAAAGATGAACAATTAACCAAGTCGCCACCACCCTATATTTTATCAATTAAAATCGGCGCTACCGATAGAACTAGCGATGGGAATCATAAAGATAGAGCATTATACTTAAGAGATTATTTGAAAAATTCATTTGTAAAAAAAGATGTGAGCAAAGCTACTTCTGATTATATCGAAGATAAAACAAAAAATTTGTATTTTACGGGACTTGCTCTGAGGGATGTGATAGCTGAATTTCAACAAGAATCTGAAGACGATCCAAGAATTATTCGCTACCCAATGTATAGTAGAATTAGTTTCCCTGTTCACGCAACATCTGAAAAAAGCGCGTTAGATCCTTCAAAAGACAGTTACACGAAAATAATTTCTGATAATAATTTACAAGAAGAAGTGCTATCATATCTAAGAGGTTCCTTTGTAGGTGGCTCATTGGGAGGTCAGACTCAAACTATTGAATTTGTAGATCAAAGTGTATTTTATGAAACAGATTCTAATCTTAGTACAATTACGCAAGTTACACAATCCTCCGAACAAAATTCAAATTCAGTGGACTTTTTTGGAATGTTATTCGACATTATGAAGAACAACACTGCGCAAGAAGAGTTTGATGAGTTTATAATAAACTCCAATATGAATGAAATAAACTTTTCTAGAAATCCTTTCGCTGCATATAGATATAACAAAACCCAAAATGCACTTAAAGCATTGGAAAAATCTGTTTCAAATGTTAATCATTTATTCGACCAAAAATATAACTTTGGTGCATCTACCGTTGATGAAGCTACAAATTTCGTAAGAATATCAAATCAAATTTTTGATGATACGCTGACCACAAACCCCGAAGTGATTGCGTATAGAATTGAAAAAGTTGCAGGCCCGCCAGTAGGTGAATCGGTCACAGCGCGCCGAAAAATACAAGATATTTATCTTTTTAATAATTATGAAAA
>MDTG01032266.1_pt1 | contig 22104 bp, 12 predicted proteins | sample 811421 | NCBI WGS metagenome assembly MDTG01 (sample SAMN05326645, study PRJNA326480) | marine metagenome | isolation source: seawater | place: Pacific Ocean: South East | collected 2011
AATGAGTTTTGAATACCTTTACCAGACTGATATCTAAAGTATTTACGAGACTGTCTAACAATCTTACTGTTAGGTGAAGTTCCCGCAGTAATATCTACACCACCATCAAACGATTTGTGTAGTGCGAATCCATCAGGTCGTAGTGATAGCTGAGTAATTTTAAAGTATTCAACATCTGTACCAGCTCCTGGGAATGTTTCTTGAATTCTCATTTTCTCATCAGTCATAACTGCGTCAACAGTAAATGCTCTGATTAAATCATTTACAACAATATAGATATTATCAAATCTCTTATAATCTTTTAAGAATGTTGTTGTTACACCTGTGACCATATTGCCACCATTGTCTATTGATACAGTACCATCTGCTTTTGTCATTTTAACTAATGAAGCAGTTGTAAATGTATGAGTACCACTCGTAGCAGTTAAGTTAAGTGCAGTTCCTGCAATCGCTGATGCGTAAGAGGAAGCCAACTGAATATCTTGTGAATTGTTTGCTATAACATAAAGTTGAGATACATCAGTAAATACTCCAATGTCAGCATTACCACCATTGTTATATGTTATTTGCTCTCCAGGATATAAGTTATGTGGAACATATGGAGTTGAAGTACCCAGTGTCACTTTATCTGTGGAACTATTTACTTTCGTACTTCCATTAAATGTTATTGTTCTACTTGGAATCTGGAACTCTGAACTTAGTGTAAAGGTCGTAGCAGTTGGAACTGAAGCAATACCATACACACCATCGTATGCACCTTCGTTTGCAGCCAATTCAAATAATTGTTCACCAGCACCAGCAGAAGATAATATTACATCACCAGATGCAGCAGTCACTGAGAATCTTATTTCCCACCAGTTAGACATACCTTGTACAGAGAAGTTTACCTGAGAGGATGGACTTACTGTCACTGATATTGATTTTGGAGAACCAGTTAATAGGTTTGAAATATTTTTAGAACCAAACGAATCATCAATTAAGAATTGGTTTGTATCCTGACCACCAGTAGCACCAATTCTATATACATCTCCATCAGAGAATGTTAAGTCAACATACTCGTTGGTGTTTCTGAAGTCACCTCTATACTGTACCTGAGTAATAGTAGCAGTTGAAGGAGTAATTCCTAGAGGTGTTTGGATGTCCACAGTAAACGACTGGGACGCATTATTCGAAGTAGACCCAAAGGCACTAGTTGTAGCAGAACCACTTCCAGAGGACAAGTTTGGATCTTTAATGATGAGTCTAGAATCGTTTAAGTATTGTAGAGTATAGTTAGAACCACCTGTTAAGCCACCGATAACTGTACCTGAAGTAGAGTAAGTGGATAAATTACCACCTGTTAATTTGTGGTTTGAAATATAAATCGAGTTATAAGTTGTATTTGGTGTTGCTGTAGCAACTGTAAATGTCTCAGGGAATGCTGATATATCATCAGTATTCGGTGATTGAGAAATCTGTAATCTGAAATAGTCAGCTGATATAACTGTTATGTTTGCATTAAACTGCGAAGAAGTAATAGGAACATTGTTTCCTGAAGAATCAACAAACTCAAATCTGTTAGTAGAAGAATAAGAGTTTACAGTAATAACAGCAGAATTACCATCAATAAAGTTATGCGATTGAGCATAGATAGTATTTCTATATGAAGTTAATTCGTTTGCAAAACCATAATAAACATGGGTACTATTAGAAGAATAGTTTTCTGCATTAGAATCATTTTGGTTTACAGTAAGAATACCAGAAACAGCAGATGCAGTAGCTGCACCAGTTTGTCTTAAAATACCTGTACCGAATCTAGCTGGGTCATTACTATTTGCATAGTTATCAGCAGAAGTACCTGAAGATCCTCCAGAAGTTCTACCAGTAAAGGCAAATAATTTAGAACCTTGTGAACCACCAAGACCGAAGTTATTATTACCAGCAGCAAAGTCAGCACCAGAGTGTGCAGTATTCATTGAAGTTGGTAGTTCGTCAGTAGTTGCGTAAAAAGTTAATTGATAATCTGTAGTCACAGTACCAGCTTTATCAGTTTCAATAACTGAAGAAGTTGGAGTATATGAAGTTGTTAAATAGAAGTTAGATCCTTGTTGGTAAATACAACGAGTCACATCAGCATTTGGATAAATGTTTCCTGAAGAAGCACCCACACCACCAACAGTTATAGAATATGCATTAGCACCTAGTCCTAGATAGTTTCTAGCTTGAATTGATACAGCAACTGTTTCATCAGAATCATTTAAATTACCATTATAATAGATTCTTGTTAATGTTGCTTTAATAGGTGTATAACCTGAAGTTGTAATACTGAAGTTAAATGATTGTGTATTAGTAGTATTCTGAGTTGGCTGTGCGTTTTGGAAAGCTCTATCAGTGACTAAGTTTCTTTTGTAGAAAGCAGTATATCTGGCATTACCATTGTTTCCTTCAATTTTATATACTAGTGTTAATCTTGGATGACCTCTAGTAAAATCAAAAGAAGTTAAATTCATTCTTGAACCAAGAGTACCATAGTCAGAATATAATTCGATTGTATTTGCATCAACAACATTTACATAGTAAACTGTACCATCTACTAAGCCACCATTTGTTTGACCTCTAATTTGAGTTTGGAAAACCAAAGCAGCATTATCAGTAAAGCCATGACTTGTCCAAGTAATTCTATCAGAACCTGTATTAATCATTGAGGAAGCAAGATACTTATTATAAGTTCCTTCCCAGTCCCAAGTGACCACAGGGAATTCCTGAGCACCACCACCACCGATAGAGGTAGTAGCATCAACAGTTGTAGTAGTTGTAATTGTAGCACGAGTATCAACCCATGGGTTTCCATCAGGTGCGTTTCCACCATTAGCAGTAGGATCTGCAATTCTTAAGTTTTTCGGACCAACTGTTTGTCTTAAATAAACTCTCGTACCAGCTTTAAGTCCATGAGTTTGAGCAGTAGTCACTGTCATTGTAGATGGATTAGCACCATTAGTTTCAATAGCAGTACTTGTTAAATCTACATTTAAGTTAGATCCCTCGAAAAATTTAGCAGGGATAACTGAAGTATATGAACCTGAAATAGTTGCACTAGATTCTGCAGCATTATCCATTTCATAAAAGAATTCTAAACTGTTTGTTAAACCAGATACTAAGAAGAATCCATCTGCAGCATTCAGAGTCGTACCCTGTACTAGAATTGGATCTCCTAATGTTAGACCATGGTTAGCAGTAGTTGTCACTTTAACTTGCTTAGAGTTAAGTGTTGTCACAACAGCTGATAATTGTTCAATAGGAACATCACCTGATTGTGAATAAATTGTTGGAATATTTAAAACTGTTTGAAGTGTTTCCCACTTTGAAGATTGTAATCCATACTCAAAGTCAGTATCAATTAAGTTTTCAGGATTTGAAACTCTTAATTTATTAACAGGGTCGAGCATCGCTTCTTCGAACCCTTGTCTAGCAAAATCTGTTTCGTAAAATATTTGTAATCCGTGTGCGTTCGTCACACCAGCTGAGGATAAATCTAAAGTCGTAGTGAATGTAGTAGTATCTGCTGTGTAATTGAAAGAATAATTTGACAGTCCTGTAGCAGGATCTGCAAAGTTATATAAAATTGTGTTATTATTAATATCAGTAATTAATAGCAACCTTACTGGTTGAATAATTCCTGGCACAGTAATCTGATTCTGAGCAGCATTAATTGAATAACCAGTTGCGATGAGTTTTTTTGCCATTTATTTTTCCTATAAATTAAATTTGGTATCTTCTATTACCACTTGTTTCTTTATACATTCCCTCTTGAGTGAAGATGGAGAAGGCATCGCCCTCATCACCTCTTATTCTCAATGGTTCGTCATATACATAAGAGTTTATCTTGTTATATTTAGGTACTTTTTTTCCATTAATCTCAAGATTGTCACTGTAGCCGAAAAAGAATTTTCCCATTTCTGGCTCAACAACAAGCTCGGAACCAAGATCTAAATCGTAATCAGTATCAAATCCTGAAAAGTTCCCAAAAGCATAATTGTCACCTTCCCAAATAAACATGTCCTTTGGATCAGAACAACAATAAAATAAGCTCTCTTCACTAGCAGTTCGCAAAAGAACATGAGTATAACTAGCAACTCTTTCACAAACTTCTAAAGGAGGAATTGGTTTTCCTAAGTAATCAACTCTTCCTAACTCTGGCTTCATTGCCGAAATACCTTGTTGAAGTATTCCATAATGAAACTTTGCTCCTGGTCCCATAGTGCCTAAGACATTTTTTTCTTCGTCTAGGATTTCTATGAACCCAGTGTGTACGCAAGTTAGTGTACACTTTTCAATATTTGGTATTCCTATAACACCAGTCTGACCTTTTTTGCCAGTAGCTTTTGTCACCATGAAATTTTGTTTTGCTCTAGTAGCAATAATTTCCCAGTTCCACTGGTCGTCTTCCTGCACTCTTATGTGCACGATGTTATCCTCCCAAGCCGATACTCAGTGCGACAGATATTGCTTGCGAATTATATACATCCCAACTAGTACCATTATAAATTTCAGTTTTGTCAACATCAGCATTATATCTTAGATCTCCTTTTTTAGCAGGAGATGGTCTATTTGCTTGAGTACCGATAGGAAATCTAAAAGACTCCCCTTGTAGTGAAATATTCTTTTCTAAACTTTGACCTTTTACTCTTGATATTGGCATTTTAATTCCTCTTATACCCTATTTAGTTTATTAAGCACTTCTATAAGTACCTGATCCAATCAGGTGTGAAGCATCAGTAAAATCAGCATGGGTTGCTGTAGTGTATTCACCATCAGTATCTCTTTTAAATAATTTTAAAGACTGGGAACCACCTTCTATTCTACCCATCATACTTGTTACACCAGAAGCCATTCCTTCAAACCAGATAGGAATGATAGCATCTCCTGAAGCATTAGCCACGATTGGTAATACTATTGCTGCATCTCCTGTAGAAGATCCTTTAGCAGTAATAGTCATTTCCATATTCAGCATAACTATATTTCCAACTTTAGTAAAGTATGTTGTATTTACAGCTGTCGCTCCAGCATTCATACCAACTTGAGCACCACCAAATCCCATGGAAGTTGCTAATGTACTTTCTCTGTAGTCATCTAGAGTTTGTGCGTTAGCTGAAGCATTTTGTGATGGTGGAAATTTAATATTTCCTGAAGTAGCAGCAGACATATCTAACTCTGCACCTAATACTAATTGAGCATTAATACTTTGAGAAGTACCTGCGTTAGATGCGACTGGAGTATATCCTAAAGAACTCGCCACAGCATCAGATGCCAGCTTCGTACCTGTAATTGTGTTATTGGCAATCTTAGTGCCTGTCATTGTTAAATCTCTAAATGCGGAGTCAGTTAATGTGCCATCTACAAATGCGTTTCTAGATACAGTGCTGAATCCTAAATGCAATACTGTCACAGTCACACCAGCTGATAATGGTGTCACTAGTGTTAGTGTCGTACCACTTAAACTATAATGAACTGTATCTGTTTGCACCGAACCATTAATGATAACTAATATCGAAGAAACACTTGCTGGTGTTTTCGATAATGTAAATACTGATTGTGAAGCTGTAGATGTAAATTTATCTACAGTAAATGTTTTTAAATTTGTTGCTAGTGTATCTTCAGTGACAGATCCAGCAGCAGGAATATTTTGGAAACTTGAACCACCTAAGTGATTGATGTATAAATTTTCTCCAGGTCTTGGAACACCATTAAAGAATAATCCTTGATTTGGTAAAGTTGTGACAGCATCTACAGTAAATGTTGCTTCATCTCCTACAAAGGTAAGATCTAATTCTGCTTTTACTCCAAAAGTATATGCAGAACTATTAATAGCAGTAGTACCATTAGCAACTTTTAAAGTCAAAGATGTATCAGATTCTATACTTAAAACAATACCAATAGGATTGGTTCCAATAAATAAACTATTCCCTGTTGCCAGTTGACTTGTGAATGTAGTATTAGTACCAGTCACAGTAGCAGAACTTGCTGCAACAGCAACAGTACCTGCACCAGCTGTAGGTGCAACACCACCAGTAGTAATAAAGATTGATGGTTTTGATGTATAGCCAGAACCAGCTTCTGTTAATGTCACACCTGTGACAGCACCACTTCCATCTACACTTGATATACTTGCTGCAGCTTGTAGACCACCTGAGGTGGCATTTTCAATTGCTATGCTAGTAGTCGTAGAGTCATAGTTAGCTCCACCAGAATCTACTGCGATAGAAGCCACACCTCCATCAGAATTTAATGTGGCAGTAGCAGTTGCGTTAGCACCACTTGCTGAAGAAGTAATTGTGACAGCAGGTGCAACTGTATAACCCTTACCAGCTTTGGTGACAGTAATTTCTTGAACAGCACCAGCTGATGAAATAGAAACAGTAGCAGTTGCTCTTTCGTTTCCTGCAATATTTGGAGCACCAATAAAAATTGTATCAGTGGTAGCATAACCTGAGCCACCACTTTGTAAAATAGAAATACCAGTAATTGTACCAGTAGTATATGTTATTACATCGTCATTATGTTTTTCTTGTGTATCAATACCAGCACTTGGGTTTGGAATATTTAATGTAAATCCAGAAGCAGCAGTTGGTGCAGCTCCACCACTAGTAGCAGCAACAACATCTAATATTCCAGTTGATGCGTCTGTGACTAAGAATGTATTTGCACCTTGTGTGACTAAATCTCCACGAGCAGGTTGTGAAGCACCTGTCGCTAGTGCCAAACTTGAATAAGTTAATCTATAAACATCTTGTATAGTGTATGCATTTACTGGTTCTTGTATTACATTTCCAAGAACAACTTGAACATTAGATTCAAATGCTCCAGGAACAAGTTGACTTAATTTATATGCTCTAGTATTACCATCACACTCAAACTCATCTCTAGGACGAGTAAGTGTAGTGGTTGCATTAATTGTTTGTGAACCAATATATGACATAGTTTATTTCCTATTATACATCTTCAAGTACTGAAGCAATTACATCTATTGATGCTGCTGCATTACTCTTAGCTTTTAAAACTTCGTTTGCTTCTAAAATTATTTTCTGGTTAGAAATTACCTGTAGAGTACCACCAGTTGGGACAGGTGCGTTCTTTACAATGTAATATTCTTGTCCGCCAGAATCTATAAAGACATCAGTAGTTATTGTAGCAGATGTAGTGTTGCACACATCGCATTCTATTACGATGCTTTGCTTTAAGCTGGGAGTCGTATATATAGTGACAGCAGAAGTCCCAACATCTTTTGCTAATCCATTTTTAAAATCATTTGCCATGAGTTTTCCCTTTTCTTAAAGACTAACCAAGTGCAATACTAATTGCTATTGAATAATCTCTTGCGTTATTTACTGAAGAAACTAAATCAGCTTCCCCATTTTGTAATAGTGCTAAGTCACCAATCTTATTTTCTTGATTGTTGCCCTTAGTAATATTCAAATTTGTTTTGACTCGCCACTGGTCGAAAGTTTCGCTTTGACTTACTACCACGACTGCAGCTTCTAATGCCATTATTTATCTCCTGTTAGTTTAATTAACATTTTTTTAATATCTGATATATCATCTTTTAAAGTATTTATTTCATTTTTCATAGCTTCTTTTTCAGCAAGTTCTGCTATTTTACTTTTTTGATGTTCTTTATATCTATTGTAAGCAGTAGTATTCGTATTAATTATTGCTTTACTATGCTCATCCTTTTTTAAATCTGGTTCGCCTTCAATTTTTGTTCCTACAAACATACTCACCTCTAACTATGTGCGATTAATCTAAATGCCTGAACTTTCGGAACATAAGTTGTATCTGTAGATTTCATTACAATTTTAACAACCACTTTCGTAAAGTCAGGAATATCGTTTACTATAATATTTCTTTCTCTAAAATTCTCACCTGAATCTTTTGATGCTACATTAAATCCACTATCTATCCAATTAAGTGTATCTGGATTAGTATCTCCAGAGAATGCTTTATAGTAAACATCTATATCAGTGGACTTAGGAATATAAGCATCAAAGGTAATATTTAATGCATCAGCTGGATTAGCAAGCTCTAGTGTTCTAGTTATATAGTTTGCTAAATTAGTAGCACCAACTGGAGCAGTATCAGAAACAAACTCTTCCATAGTAGAGAAGTTCCAAGTAGAAGCAGAAATATCTTTTCTTATTACAATATTTTTTGCAGTAAGTGCAGTTGTTGCATTAGCAGCCAATGCTATGTTTGTACCATTTACTGATGCGACTGTACCAAGAATAGTTTTATTAAATACTTGTACACCACCAACAGTAGCAAGCGAACCTGGACCATCAGCATCTTCTACAACTAGTATATCACCAGCTACAAGTTTTCCATCAACAGAACCAGATGCTGTCACATTAATTGAACTTGTTGCTGCTGTCACAGTAAATCCTGCAACTTGCTCAGTAAAGTTTTGAGCAACATCAAGTTTAATATCATTCGCTTCACTGAAGCTGAAGTTTGAAGTTTTATTAATTGTGACTTTATCTAATTCTTCGTTTCCACCGAATGGTAGCGTGTCAGCAGTAGTGCTAACTGATTCTACATCAATAGCACCATTTAATTCTGAGTGAATATTTGTTAAGTATAATTGACTTCCAGCAATAACATTGTCAAGTAGATTATCAATCGCATCTATATTTGACTCAACACCTTTTGCTCCATGTTTGAATGTAATAACTGGATCAGAAGTAATTTGGAAAGTAGAAGCAGTAGAAACTTGAGCAGTGTTAGCACAAAGTGTTATGCTCGTATTACTACTGATTGTTTTTACTCTACCTATTGCACCAGCACTAGTTGTTAATGTATCGCCAACTGAAACTTGTGTTGTGAATGAAGTACCTGAACCAGTCACAGTAGGACTAGCAGAAGTTGTAGATACAGTTCCTGTTCCTGAACTTGTAGATAATGCTAATCCAATATCACCAGTATTAATTAATTTTTTCTGGTCAATAGATGGAACATTTATAGCAGTACTTGAACTGTCAACTAAATTAGAAATTGCATATCCCCCAAGTTTTTGTAAGTCAAGAATTGGTGAAACATTTTTATTACTTGTACTCATCGTAGCATTAAATGTTAATGTCGGAGTTTTAATTAGTGGAGTTGATGATACAGTAGTTTGGTTCTCAAAACTTTTAACAACTTTTCTATTTTCAAAATTATAAGTTGCGTTTGGAACAATAGGTTTATCTCCACTTGCAGTTCCTGCTAGACTTGTAGAATTTACAGTGTACGCAAGTTTACAATCATCGAAATCTAAATCTTCTGTTTTAAGATATAAAGCATCAGCAGTAAGTTGTCTAGATGCCATTACAACTGAACCACCATATCTACCAGTAATAAAGTCAGCAGTTGTTCCATCTAGTATATCATTATTTTGTGCGTCAACTGTTTCTAAGTCAATTACATAAGAATCTTTTTGTAGTCCATTTGTTTGTATAGTGTGAGCACCATTTAATAAATCTTGACTCGCACCTAGAGTAGTAGAGTTTGCTCCATATAATCCATTGGCAACTCCAGATATCATTACTATATCGTTTGCTGAGAAACCATGGTTTCTTTGATGTACTCTAACTAATTCTGAACCATTAGTAAATTGGAAAGGATCTTTATTAAGTAGTTTTGTTTCAGCAGGGTTTGCTTTTAATTGAACTATTCCATTTGTATCAGCAGTAAACGATGCTTGGTTTAAATTAAATTTAAGATCTAGTAAAGGATTTATTTCAAACTCTCTAGAGTTTTGTGATAAGTAAAGCGAACCAGTTAGTGGCTGAATGCCTACAATGTTTTCAGTAAGTAAATCAGTTCCACCTAATTCAGAAATATATGCTTCGCATCCTGGCTCATCAACTTTACATACTAGAGCATAACTTTCATTTTCTTGTAAATAAATTGGTGCTTTAAATTTAAAGTTGGTTGCCACAGATCCATTTGTACTAGTAGTTATATCTGCAGGTTGTAATATTACTTGAGAGAATGGAAGTATCTTAGTAGAAGGCACTTCATTATCAGTAGTTCTAATTTCTACATAGATTGGTCTTTCACCTGCTTGCTTAAAGTATAAGTCAACAGATGTAACAAATGCACCACCATCAGATTGAACAACGAAAGTTTGAGCGAGAGGATCATGACCTTGACCACCTCCATTGCCACTACCTCCGCCACCTCCTCCTCCTCCGCCAGCAACACGGATTCGGTTAGAAGAAATTAATCTGTTTGAAACAGAAGATCTTCTAATAGGTTGAGATTGGAATAGTCTATCTTCAACGAAACTTAAATTTCTTGAAGAGACAACAGTTCTTTCTTTTGCTAACTGCATACCATTAGCAGTAAATAATGCTGAACCAAACGAATCAAAGTCTGCATCAGTATTAGAAATATTATCAGAAAGTTTTATACTTCTTTCACCAGTTCTATATCTACCAGCAGGAATATAAAGAACAGCATTTAATGCTCCCTCTTTATCTGATACTATACTTCCACCAGTAGCTTTCATTGTAGGAGCAGTAGTGCTTACTGTACTTCCATTAATAGATGTTAGTGTAAGAGTATTCTTAGCACCTAATCCAATGTCAGCAGTACCTGTGACTTGTTCAGAAACAGCGAAACCATTTTTAACATTTGTGACATGTACATCTCGTACAGTAGCAGAATCTTTTACACCAGCATAAGATATAATTGCTGAAGCAGTTAGTCTTTGTAATTTACCACCATCAGTTCCAGTATAAGCAGAAGTTCTTGCATAAGAATCGAATGCTGAAACATTTGTACCATCTAGATTTGCTAGAGTAATAGTAGTTCCTGACACTGCAGTAATTTTAAAGTATTTTCTATTTAATTGTTTTGAGTGATTGCTTCCAAGAGTAGTAATAGTTGAAGATATATTTTGTTCTATATCTCTATTGTTAGTTGCGTTAGTTCCTCTTGTAGCATTTAAGTTATATAAGAAAACATGATGTCCTGGATTTAAACCAGTAGCATCTTGAACTGTTAAGTTAAAACTTGGTGCACCATCAGCAGAAGTAATATGAGTAATCGTATCAATTCTTGCTGCAGTGTGAGTAGCATTTTTAATTACATCACCAAAGTTAAATGCGTTTACAATTTTACCATCGTAAGCTCTAGCAGGATCGTCTGCTAATAATCCAGTTGATAATTTTTCTGGTTCAAGGATAGGTGTAGTTGTACTAGCAACCTGTGTGACTTTAAATATATCAGATGGTTTTACATAATTGGTATCAACTCTTTCACCATCAATGAATACAAAATATTGAGAATTAGGTTTAGAGTTTCTAGCATCAATATTAATTACCTCATCTTTAATGTAAGGTATGTATGACATGTCAACAACTTTGTCACCATAGTTTTGTGAGTTAGTTGTTGTAGATATAGTAGTTCTTGTACCACCTCTTGTTCTGTTTCCTGTTTCAGTAGTAGTCACAGATTGGAAAGTATTGGTAGTTTGGAACTGACCAGATCTAGTGGTACTAGAGAATGCTCCTCCAGCTTGACTTGAAGAACCAGTCCAGTTATCTGCCCACTCATTCCAGTTAGTACCAGTGACTCCAGTTTGTTCAGCTAAGAATCTAATAGCATCTGAGTTATTATCATCTTGCACTGTAAGGTCTGGTCGTCTATCTACATCTTTCCAGATACTTGACTCTGGGAATAAGTTTACTTCAACTTTGTAAGCACCGATCTTATATGGGTTTACATCAAGAGCTCTAGTAGCATTTGGATTGCTTACCATACTTGTCTCAGTATATGGCAGTGTTATTAGATCTCCAGTTTTAGTATATCCTCTTGTTGCTCTTTGAGTAGTGTTTGAAATATTTTCTATAACTGTTAATACATCTGTAAAGTGAGCTGGTCTTAGTGTTCTGTTTTTCTTATCTATAGAAACATTATAATCTTCTGACTTAACATTACCTACACCATGACCAGTAAAGTCATCAACTACAAATCCATTTTTAAATCTATCTAATCCAGTAGCAGCATCTTTGATTGCTGTAGATTTTGTATCTTTTTCTAGTAGTGATAATGAAGTATAATATTCTAGATTTTTAATTCTACTTTCAAGAGCACCAATATCTCTCATAGTATATCTTCTATTATCTCTTTGATAAACTTTTACATCTCCAACTTTTTTAGTGTATGGTGGAATTTTCATAGTAGCAAGTACCAATCCTTGTTTAGGATCTTCTGGTTCTTGCGGAGTTTCAGCAGGTTGTCCTGCTACTATTTGAATAGTGCCTTTACTTGATATTGAAACTTTATCCCATCTACCAACATAGAATGCAACTGGTGTTGTTAAGTCTGTACCAATCTTAGGTATCTCAGGAGAAAATGTATTAGAGCCTGAAATAACTGGACGATAATCTACAGTATCATGTAAATCAATAGTTGTAGTATTTCCTGATTCGTCTTGGTATTCGAAACTTGGAATATCTGCATAGTCGATTGCTGAGTAAGAATCAACTGAGAAGAAGTTTCCTGAACCAGTATAAGCAAAATATCTATAAGTGACTTTTATTGCTCCAGTAGGAACTGGTGCACCAGACTTTAATCTTAGTCTTGCTTTTTGATAGTGAGTTAATCTTTGTCCTGAATCTAATTCGTAGTTTGCTGTAATATCTACAGCTGTCACATCAGAGTGAGCAGTAAAGTTTCCTGGAACCATAGTCACTGATGTAATATCAATACCATCAGCATAAGATAATTCTATTTCAGGTTTTACAACATTTGTTTTTCCAGTAAATACTTCAGCAGATGTAGATCGTACTTTTGTTTTTTCAGTTGCTGCAGCATTTACTTGAAGAACTGAAGTGTATAATGTACAGGATGTACCATTTGTTCCTGCAGCAATCGTCACTTCTTTTCTATTAGCATCATCATCGAAAGTAATATCAGCAGCAGATATATTAATTACTGCTCCAGTATCATTTCTGATTAATGTATAGTTAGATAATTCTGTATCAGATAAGAAAGTTTCATTAACATTACTTAATGTCATAACGAAATCTCCACTACCTGTGGTTGTATTAGTATTTACTCGTCTTACAGTATGAATAGTTTGTTCTAATGTATCAGTAGCATTACTTGAGTCAAAACCTTTTAATGATTTTGTAAATTGGAATCCTGTTGGGTATAGTAGTGAATTATATTGTGGCTCTTTTAATTGAGCACGACCTAGAGATATTGATACTCCAGTTAATCCAGTATTATCTGAGTTAGATGGTCTTTGTACTGTAGCAGATATTTGACTTGCAATAGCTGTCACGAAACCAACAGTTTGTCCAGAGTGTACTATTGCGTCTCCAACTTTTAATTCGTTTTGAAATAATGTACCAACACCAGTCATAGTAGCAGCAGTTCCACCACTTTGTGCTGGTAGTGATATAGATCCTGATAAATTAATTGGATCGCTATCTGCACTAGGATCTACTTCTGCGTAGAAATCTGCAGTACCTGTTATTGCTCCATTACTTGAACTAGCAATCCAAGTGACATCACGAGCGAACGATTTTCCTTCGTTCATTGAAACATTAAATAAACTTGTTTTAAATGTTGGTGAAGAATATGAACCATTATGTAATTGGAAACTTCTAATGAAAGCAGTACCAACTAATCCTGAATAAGATGAGAGTGCACTTGTTGGTGCACTATAAGCTGATACACCTGAACTTAACCATGCAGCTCCACTAGTATCAAATAAAAATACTTTTTCAAAACTATTTACAGCTGGTGCTTTACTAATATTTCTAGCAATAAAGTAATTACCTATTGAAGTTCCTACAGGCTGACTTGCTTCTCTTATAACTGAATTGTTTTCGCTTGTAGTTCCACCAACAGTAGTTGGTCTAGATTTATCAACAGCATAATAAGTTGTTTGAGTTGCCTCAACTTCGAATCCTTCAACATATGCTTTTCCAGGATCTACTACAACAGCAAACTTATCTGTATCGCCATAAGTAGCAGTAGCATCATAAGATGATGCTGTAGTTCCAGGAGATGCTTGATAAACACCTACCCCAGATCCATCATCTAAATGTTCTTTGATTGATAATTTGAATTTGTTTGTTTCGTAAGAACCTGACTCATCAAAAGTTCTTCGTGCTAAAGTTTTTTCTAACTCAGCATAACTTGCTCTTTCAACTTTTTGTTGAGTGATACCATCTTTAACTCTAATCAACTCAACAAATTTAATTGAGTCAGTACCAGTTAGTGGAAGTCTTTTTAATCCTAATGATATTTTATATCTATGAGCTCCAGGTGCAGCAAAGTTATTTGTGCCTTGGGCATTATCGTTAAGAGTAGTATCTTCCTCTGGAGTCACTACATCTTCTGTGACTTCAAATCCTACTCTATTAGATGGGGTTGTATCAAATCTTGATATGTATAAATGGATCTCAGCATTTTGTACAAAGAATCCATCTATGTAATAAATTCCTTCTCGTACTTCTACTCTATATGATTTACCAAGTACATCAGTTGATGCGTTCTCTGTATAAGTTGTACCAACATTACCATTGTCACCAAACGATTTGATTGTGACTTTAATGTCAGTTGCTTGGTTAGCAGTAAGTCTGAAGTTTGTAGTTGTACTATTATCAACAGCAGTTGCAACGATCTCTTCACCAGCAACAAACTTTTTAGTTGTTCCTGATGTACCTGAGTCCATCATAGTAAAGTGTAGCGATGGTATCGTACTATCGCCAGCTACCATACAAGAACATTCTGAAGTATCTTCTACTAGAGCTTTCGCTCCAGAAGTTTGACCAGTAATTATTTTATCTTTAAATTGAGTTAGATAGGTTGTGACAGCATCTCCATCTTGTAAGTCATTCAACTTCATGAAGTTTACTTCACTGTTCACATTTACAGATCCAGGAATAACCATACTTCCATTTTCGAAAATATGGTTTCCAAATCTTGAGACCTGTCGTTGTAAGATTGTTTGAAGAGTAGTTAGCTCTCTTGCTTGTACTGAATATCCAGGACGAAATAGTACACGCAAGAAATCTTTACTAGTATCATAATCATCGTAGTATGGACTTACATTGAAATTTATTGTCATCTATCTTTTCTCTTTTTAGTTAGTGATTGAAGTTGTAGTCATATAGACTACTTATAATTACATCTCAACGATGATTTTTATATCTTCTATCTGGTCGCTTGCTCTGTTAATCGGTCTACGATTTTCTACATATAACATATCTCCACTATCAGGTTGAACTTCTGGGTTGTTTAAAGTAGCACTTGTGAAAGTAATACCTGTTGCCGAACCAGCAGCATCATTCATTGTGACAGTTTCTGCAGACTGAAAGTTTACTCCAGTTGGATTATCAGTAGCAGTTTGGATATATCTAATTGTAGATGTACCTGTGTCAATAGAAATAATTCTACCAACAGCATTAGAAGTACCACCAGCAAAAGTTCTATCAACAACTAACGATCCACCAGAGAGTGAAGTGAAAGTCATAGATTTAGTTGAACTCAATGTAGTAGCAGTAGCAGTCACAGTTCCACCAAAGTTGTATGGATCTCTAACTAATGTAATTCTTCTGTAATCGTTATCAACTGGAAAGTCTCCAGTACCATCTGCATATTCTAAACGAACATTCATCATGGCATAGAAAGCACCTAACTCTTCTTCAGCATTCGCACCATGTCCACCTTTTGGTGATATGATTGCAGATGCAGCAGCAGCAGATCCGCCACCACCTGAAAAAGAAACATTAGCAAAAGTATAACCAGAACCACCATTAGTCACAGTAATACCTGTGACAGTATTTGTACCACTATCATAAACTGCATCAGCAGCAGCACTTGAACCATCACCAGTAATTGCGACAGTTGGTGCACTTGAATAAGATGTACCATTGTTAGTCACAGTGATATGTTCAATCTTACCATCAACTGCAGCTTGCTCAACTAGATATTGATTGTAGTAAGGATCAGTAGATCCTGGATTGGTTATTACTTTTTTTGCAGGTACAAAGTCTGTAGATACAAACTTTAATACATCAGCAGGTGATACAGTGTACATATATTTCCATCTGTACGAATCAGCTGTAGATATAATAGTTGTACCAGTTCCTGTTGGTTTTGTGGTGCTTTGTCCACCATTGTTGTTGTCTATGCACTTATAAACATTATACTCGTCTGTCACAACAAAGAAGTTAGCACTGAAAAGAGAAGTTGGTGTAGTACCTGCTCCACTGTCAATGTTTACTCCAGCTGTCACACCATTGTAATTATCTTTATAGATGTCATAGTATTTGCCCGAAGTCCAGTTTCGTCTAGGAATCGCTAGAGTGACATCAGATGATTGAACTCTTTTCAAAGCAATCATGTCATCCCAACGATAGTACTCGCCAGAGACTGTATCTTTCGGAGTATCAGGGGAGTTGTCATCAGTCCATGCCTGTGGACGACCTATCCCCAAGTAGATGTTCGTTGCAGCAGATTCGGAAAAACCTTCCTGAAACGATTGCGCATTGTGAATGCGAAATTTACTTGTTATAATTGCAGCCATAGCTGTATTCTCCTGGATTAGTTAATTAAAATTATGTTAATAAATCCCACTTCAAGGTCGACGAATCGAAATTGTAAAGGGTTGTATCAAATTCTACACTGTCCGCATCAAAAGTGAATGCGATATCATCAAAGGTAAATGCAGGATCCTGTGTAGAGAATCTCAAACCTGATGCTGGTTGTTTAAATATACCAATCTCAGATTCGATCGCATAAGAAACTTGTGTATATGGACTATTTATAATACTTGCAACTGTGACTTCAGAAAAATCTTTAATTTGTGTATTTCCATACTGTGAATAGTATCCTGAGTTTGGTTCTGGGTAAGTCAAACGAGGATCATCTTCAAGTCCATTAGTAGTAAAGGCAGGTGTGCCAGTGCTATTAGAATATTTAGTACCTGCTAAAGAGGGTTTAAAAGTGAACTTGTATCTATCAAGGTCTATTAAATTAAACCCAGCTCGTCTTACCGAGCCATCAAATGGTGATGAACTTCTAATTGGTAGCTGTACTATCGGAGCTCTAGCAGGTCTTTGCATATCATAAGCAACTCTATTAGCAATTTCTAATCTCTCATCATGTTCAACAGCTAGAGGAGATAGTTCTAATAGGTTTACTTCTGCTGGTGTTAAGTTAGGGAACTCTATCTCACTAACAAAGTCAGAAGTTTGTATTCTTAAGTTGAGTACAGTATCAACTAGTGCTTCTAGATTAATTGTAAATATTTGTTTTGCTAAGTCAGGTCTATGTTCATTAGAAGTATCAGGTCTGTATGCACCAATGGCTTTTAACTTTCCATCAACAAGCATCTTAATTAGTAAGTCTACAACATACCTTTTCTTTTGTAGGTCATTAATATTACCCATGACTGCAGCAAGAATAGTTTGTATCTGTACTTCTCCAAATAATGCTAATCCTATTGGGTGTAATAATTTTTTAACAGCATCTCTGTACTGGTCAATCGACTGACCAACCTGAACAACATATGAGAAGTCTTGATAGAATCTAGAGTCTTGAATTTTTTTAGATGACTCTGAAATAAATCCATCGGCAGTTAAGTATCCACCCAAGCCAGTACCTGAAGCACCAACTGATGTTGTAATGTTAGGATAGTTAATATCAACAATCTCACCACTACCACCTGACGATGAAGTCACAGTATTATTATCTGCGAAGAAACCTGAAGACTCTTGAACGAAAGTATCTCTAGTTTCAGTTATCATTCTTCCACTTCCATCTTCAAGTGCGTATGGTAAAAATACATTTGGGTTATCTACTTTTAATACTTGTTTATTCGTATCAAATATATTTACTGTTCCTGTACATATTTGTTGGTTCTCTACTAACATGTCATCACCTGTTTCTAATTTAATTCCACCTGAACCATCTTCTATTGAAAGTGATTGCGCACTTAGTGTGACTGTGTCTCCCTGATTAAATGAACCTGTAATATTTTGTAGAACAGCAATAGCTGGAACCGAAGCGATTGGTGGAACTTTATAGTCAATACCAAATCTAGATAATTCTATCTTTCTTAATTTACCAATCGTTGTTGAAGTAGCAACAACTTTACCACCTGCTCTATTTCCAGTTGTAGGTAAACTTAGAGAAGGAAGTCTATCGTAAAAAGCTCCAGGAGTTAAAACTGTAATTGATTTGATTGCTCCCTCATCAGATGCTTCTTGTAAATCTATATCAAAATTATTTTCTTGTAGTAGTGTTCCTCCACCACCTGCGTTTCCTGACTCTAGTGATACTGAGTCTCTATCAATATTAGTAATAGAAGCACGAGCAGATAATTGTGCGTTAGATCCAGGTCCACCTGTTCCTGTATTGTTAAAAATTATTTCGTCATTTATTTTATAACCAGATCCTGCAGTTTCAATAGTCACTCCAGTAATACCACCAGAGTCAATCTCAGTTATCTCACCTCTTGCTTCACTTCCTGTTGGTGATACAATTGTAATTAAATCTCCAATATCATAATACGATCCACCTTGCTGAACATTAAATCCTGTAATAATTGAAACAACAGTTGCAGTAATTACATTTTGAGTTGATGGTGCAGTTGCTGTTATAGTTCTAACTATAACTTCATCCTCAGATAAAAATGTTCCAGTAAATGATTCGTCATCTATTGTTAAATCTGTGACAGTCTTAGAACCTATTTGAGTTGATACTGCATTCTCAACGAAAGCTGTGACAGTTCTAAATGTACCATCACCCACTGGTTGTGTTTGAGATATAGTAGCACCAATTAATTCTAATGGCGAACCACCTGTTGCATCAGTGACACGAATAACTGTATCAGCTGACCAAGTTCCTGACGATGGTCTTAGTAGTGCTGTCTTTGGAAAAAATAATTCTGCGTCTTCATTAAATAGAATACGAAATAAAAATTTGTAAGATTGTTCTGTACCTTTAGATCTATAGATATCTTGAATTCTTTTTGCTAGTAATCTTTTATCAGTAAGTACACCTTGTGGTATAGGTTGCATAATCTCACTTTTAAAATGGTCAATAAACATATCAACTGTTGTATCAATGTCACGAATGTCTTCTAATTGAGATTGTGGCAAGTAAGTACCTTGCATCCATTCATAGTATGCTTCAAGGAATGCTTTAAAGTTTGTGCTGTCGTCCGTGATAAAATCAGGTATCTGATTTCCAACTACAGTTGAGACTTTTGCTTTAACAGAACTTGGCATTTATTTTTTTACCTTACTTTTGTGTGTACATAATCAGCAGAAGAAGTTGATTCTCCTGATGCTACTTTATCAGCTATTGCTGAGACAACGATATCTTCATTAGCAATACTTGCTAATTGGTTTCGTACAGAAACTACATCATAAGAAGATGGCTCAATACTAATATTGATTGTTCCATTTGATAATGTAGTTCCACTTATACTTAAATTGTTTAGTGTGATTAATCCAGTTTCATAGTTTACAGTTCCTACAGTTGAAGCACTATAAACTTTTTCATTTCCACCTGTTAAGTAGTAAGTGTAAATATTTCCAAGAGCATCATCCTCTAAGAAGTAAACTAGATTTGAACCACTTAGTGTAAACCCAGTTGAAGATATTGCTACATATGCTCTCAATGACTTTGCGTCATTATAGATTGGGTTGTTAATTGGTAGTGTATAAGTTGTTGCTACATTTAATGTAGGAGTTAAAACTTTTTTAAGATTAATTTGTGTAGAGTTAGAAATTATTGATACATCACTTGCATCAATCTCTTTACTTAATGCAGAGAATCTAAATACAGAATCAAACTTATTTAAGTTTGCTGTATTAAAGTTTTGTACAACAGCATTAGCTTGTGATGCAATAGTTTCTTTTGCTTTACTTGTCACATTTTGATTATAGTAAACTGTTGATTGAACAATTATTCCTAGTGTATCAGGATCTACTATTTCAGGAATAACTGATACAAGGTTTTTAGATTTAATAATGTTGTTCGTAATATTTAATTTTGTAGATTCAGTAAGAGTAGTTCCTGACTTTGGCTTAATAGAAATATATGCTTTTCCATAAACTGGTGGATCGTTTTCTTCACCACCCCAAACTGATATCGCATCTACATTATCATAGAGCTGTGGTAGTATGACTTTGTAATCATCTGCAGTCACTGCTCTATTCTGTGCTGCGAAACTTTTTGGTGCATTAAATTTAATTGAGTCAATACTTTCTTGGTCTGCTCCACCACTTGCAGCTGAAGTAGTTGTAATATTTACTGTAGAAGATCCTAGACCTCCACCAGTGTATGTAAATAACTTAGAACCATTTGCAGCAGTTAATGAAGATACACAATATGAAACTTTTACTGTAGCACCATTTGGTGGAGCAAAGCCAACAGCTCCATCACCAAACTCTATCTCATATAATTTATCTTCAACTTCTTTCGTAAAGAATACTCTAGAAGATGGTCCAGCATTTACAATGTTATCAACTAAGGTATAACCCAAGTATGCTGCATTGTTTGGATCTTCTTGAACTGAAACTCCAAGTGAAGTCATATCTGCGTTTGCATTCGCAACAAGATATCTAGTATTACTTGCAGCAGTATAAGTATTCGTCACCATAGTTCCTTCAGTAATTACAACTGCTGGGAATGTATAAGTGTTAGTGTTAGATTTACTAGCAGTGTATGCACTAGTAGTTTGAAAAGTATAAGCTGTTCCATCTACTGTAGATGTAAAGGTAGAAGCAGTTGGTAAAGTAAGTGTGTCAGGATTTCCTGAAACATTTGATACGACAAGTTGTATTGTAGCTGTAGGACATATAGCAGACTTCGGAGTATAACCTAACATCTTTCCAATACTTACAACTGATTCTCTTTTTGCAGCAGAATCTAAAAACATTTCATTTACTGACATGTTATGATACAAAGCATTATAGTGTGTGTTGTATGCAAGTACATCTAACAGAACAGAAATCCCTGCTCCTTCAAAATCAAAATCAGAAAACTGTGATTGTCCTCTAAGGTAATTTTTTAGATTTGTTTTGATACCATCAAAGTCTAACTCAGCAACTTTAATTCTTCTGTTTTGATCTGCCATCTTTTTTTCCTATCTTCCTTGTCCCCTATATTTTTTATAGGAAGCTCGTTTACTTTTATTCATTGTCGACATGCCAATCTTGACTTTTCGACTTCTGCCACCAGTTCCTTGACTCGTGGACTTCTTTGTAGTTGTATGTGCTACAAAGCTCTTTGCCATTTTAGCCATTATATAATTCTCCTAAAATTATCTAGTTCGCTCCAATATCAAACTCACATCAATTGGAGTAAATGTATTTCTTATTTTAAATTTTATCTTTACATCTACAGATACATTATCAAGTCTGTAGTTGATTAGAACATCCAGTAGTTCCACTCTTGGTTCAAAGTTCGTAATCGTATCAGTAATAGTCTTACGAAGTATCTCTTTTGTCATAGGAGTAGCTGGTTCAAACAATAGTGAACGAATCGTACTTCCTATTTCAGAATGAAAAGGTCTCTCAAAGTTTTGAGTAAGCACCAAGTTCTTTACTGATTGCTTCACAGCATTCTCGTCATACTTAAATCCTATATCTCCAGTCACTGGATGTGCAGTGAAGTTTAAATCTAAGTCAGAAAATTGTCTAGTATTACTTGGCATACAACTATTTAGTTCTCATTTAATCAGAACTGGTCCCTGGAAGTGTAGATGCCCAAATATTTGTTCCCTGAGTATTACTTGCAAAGGTCGAAGTCCCTGGAGCGAACATCTTAAAGATTAATTCTATCTGATTATTAAACCTAATGTTGTTTGCATAACTCTCAGATCCATCGTTTGTTCTATATGCTGTGTAAGTAGTATAGATCGGATCTCCGTCTCCACCAAACCAGCATAGAATTCCAAGTGGTCCACAGTCTGTTCCTGTTTGTACTCGATAACTGTATTGTTCATAGTAGTCACCATCTTTTATCTTAGCACCACCTGCTCCTCCTGGGATTAGCTGACTTCTACTTGCTCCGCAGTCTATCTTAATATGTACATAGCCACCCAGTGTTTGA
>MDTG01403931.1_pt1 | contig 22104 bp, 16 predicted proteins | sample 811421 | NCBI WGS metagenome assembly MDTG01 (sample SAMN05326645, study PRJNA326480) | marine metagenome | isolation source: seawater | place: Pacific Ocean: South East | collected 2011
AGCGGGAGTAGCTCAGTTGGTAGAGCATCAGCCTTCCAAGCTGAGGGTCGCGGGTTCGAGTCTCGTCTTCCGCTCGGTTTTTTTAATAAAAAAACATTATATATATATAGATTTAAAAACTTTAAAATAATTATTTAAAAAAAAAAGTCATGGCAAAAGAAAATTTTAACAGAGACAAACCTCATCTTAATATTGGGACCATTGGTCACGTAGATCACGGTAAAACAACACTAACAGCTGCTATAACTACAGTGTTAGGAAAAAAAGGTCTTTCAGAAGTGAAGGCTTTCGATGCAATTGATAATGCACCAGAAGAAAAGGAAAGAGGTATTACTATTAACACTTCTCATGTTGAATACCAAACTGAGAATAGACACTATGCACACGTAGATTGTCCTGGTCACGCTGATTACGTAAAAAATATGGTTACGGGTGCGGCTCAAATGGATGGTGCAATTTTAGTTTGTGCTGCAACTGACGGCCCAATGCCTCAAACAAGGGAGCATATTCTACTAGCTCGTCAAGTAAACGTTCCTAGAATGGTTGTTTTTATGAATAAAGCAGATATGGTTGATGATCCAGAATTAATGGAGTTAGTTGAAATGGAATTAAGAGAAATGCTTTCATTTTATGAGTTTGATGGTGATAACACACCAATTATTACTGGTTCAGCTTTAGGTGGTTTAAATGGCGAAGCTCAATGGGAGGAAAAAATTATGGAGTTAATGGCTGCGGTAGATAGTTGGATTGAAATTCCAAAGAGAGATATTGATAAAGATTTATTGATGCCAGTGGAAGATGTTTTTTCAATCACAGGTAGAGGAACTGTAGCAACTGGTCGTATTGAATCTGGTATTGCTAATACAGGTGATGAAGTTGATATAATTGGTATGGGAGCTGAAAAATTAAAATCTACTATTACTGGTATTGAAATGTTTAGAAAAATACTTGATAGAGGAGAGGCTGGTGATAATGCAGGTATTTTATTGAGAGGTATCGAAAAAACTGATATTAAAAGAGGTATGGTTATTTGTAAGCCAGGTTCAGTTACTCCTCACAAGAAGTTTAAGGCAGAAGTATATATTCTAAAGAAAGAAGAAGGAGGTAGACATACACCATTTCATAATAATTACAGACCACAATTCTATATTAGAACTACAGATGTGACGGGTACTATTTCTTTGCCTGATGGCACAAAAATGGTTATGCCAGGTGATAATTTAACTATTACTGTTGATTTAATTAATACAGTGGCATTAGGTGTAGGTGTTCGTTTTGCAATAAGGGAAGGTGGAAGAACTGTTGGAGCAGGTCAAGTAACTGAAATTATAGAGTAGGAAATAATTTAATATTATTTGGACTCTCTACACGGGTATGGTGCAATGGTAGCATGCCGGTCTCCAAAACCGTTGATGGGAGTTCGAATCTCTCTACCCGTGCAATTTTAAAATTATTATTAATAAGTCATGAAGGAATATATACAAAAATCAATTGAGGAGTTATTTTACAAGGTTTCTTGGCCTACATGGGATGAACTCCAAAATGATTCTATTGTTGTTGCAGTGGCTTCAGTAATTATAGCTTTAACAATCTATTTAATGGATACTTCATTTAGTACTTTGTTGGGTTGGTTTTATAGTATTTTTTAATTTTTTTTCTATGGAGAATACAAATGAAATGAAATGGTATGTAGTTAAAACTATTTCTGGAAAAGAAGAGAAGGTTAAAAATTATATACAAAGGGAACTTGAGCTCAATAAAATGAGTAAGTATGTTGCCCAAATGCTAATTCCTACTGAAAAAGTTTATCAGATTAAAAATGGAAAAAAAGTAAATAAAGAGAGAAATTTTTTTCCTGGATACCTGCTAATAGAAGCTAAGCTTTTTGCCGAATTAATTCATTTGATTCGAAATCTGACAGGAGTAGTAACTTTTTTGGGTGCTACAAAGGGGGGGGCACCTTTGCCATTAAGAAAGCATGAGGTTAATAGAATTTTAGGAAGAGTAGATGAGTTAGCATTAGAAAATGAAGAAATTAATATTCCATATGTAGTTGGTGAGTCCGTTAAGGTAATAGATGGTCCTTTTAATGGTTTTAATGCTGTAATTGAAGATATTAATGAGGAAAAAAGGAAGCTTCAAGTTATGGTTAAAATTTTTGGAAGAAAGACTCCTTTAGAATTAAGTTATATGCAAGTTGATAAAGTTTAAAATAAAGTTAAATGGCAAAAGAAATTATAGGTTTAATAAAGTTACAAGTAAGAGGAGGTAGTGCAAATCCATCTCCACCTGTAGGTCCTGCTTTAGGAGCAAAGGGTGTTAATATTATGGATTTCTGTAAACAATTTAATGCTAGAACACAAGATAAACAAGGACAATTACTTCCTACAGTAATTACTGTATATGTTGATAAGTCTTTTGATTTTATCATTAAGACTCCACCAGCTGCAGTACAACTTATGGAGGCTGCTAAAATCAAAAAAGGTTCATCTGAATCTAATAGAGTCAAGGTTGCAAAAGTTAGTTGGGATCAGGTAAAATTAATAGCAGAAGATAAAATGAAGGATTTAAATGCTTTTACTATTGAGTCAGCAATGAAAATGGTTGCTGGTACTGCAAGAAGTATGGGTATAAATGTTACTGGACAGTTTCCTTCTAAAAATGATAATGAAAATTAAAAATTATGACTAATATCACTAAAAAAAGAAAAGATTCTTTGTCTCATTATGATACTGATAAATTATTTACAGTGCAAGAAGCATCTTCAATAGTGAAAAAAATTACTAGCGTTAAGTTTGATGCTAGTGTTGATTTGGCTGCCAGGCTAGGTGTAGATCCAAGAAAATCTAATGAAATGGTAAGAGGTGTTGTATCGTTACCTCATGGGACAGGAAAAGATATTAAGATTGTTGTAATATGTCAAGCTAATAAAGAAGAAGAAGCAAAGTCTGCTGGTGCTGATTTTGTTGGATATGATGAGTTAATTGATAAGATAAAAAATGGTTGGCTGGATTTCGATGTTATGATTACTTCTCCTGATTGTATGGCAAAAATTGGCCCACTGGGTAGGGTGCTAGGTCCTAGGGGATTAATGCCAAACCCTAAAACAGGTACTGTAACATTTGATATAGAAAAAGCTGTCAAGGATGTTAAATCCGGAAAAATAGATTTTAAAGTTGATAAATTTGGTATTGTTCATGCTGCAATTGGTAAAGTTTCATTTTCAGATATTCAAATTTCTGAAAATGCTCAGGAGTTTCTAAATGCACTTGTTAAGTTGAAGCCATCTTCAACTAGAGGTACCTACATTAAAACTATTGCTATGTCAAGTACAATGAGTCCAAGTATAAAAATTGATTGTAAACAAATTAATAATTAGAACAAGGTGAATAAAGAAGCAAAAATTAAAATAGTAAACACTTTAACAGGAGTTTTAACAAATAATAAGAATATTTATTTTACTAATATTGCAGGTCTGAATGCTGAACAAACTGCAAGTCTTAGGGGTATGTGTTTTGACAATGGTGTTTCGTTATCCGTAGTTAAAAATACTTTATTAAAGAAAGCTATGGATGCTTGTGATAAAGACTTTTCTAATTTAGAAGTGGTATTAAAAGGTAATACTACTCTAATGATATCGAACACGGCTAATGCACCTGCAAAAGTTATTAAATCATTCTTAACAAAGACAAAACTAGAAAATCCAACTTTAAAGGGTGGTCATATTGAAGAATCTATATATTTAGGGCATGACCAACTAGATTTATTAGTAGCATTAAAATCAAAAGAGGAACTTATTGGTGAAGTAATGTCATTACTTCAGTCGCCTATTAAGAATTTAATATCCTCTATAGGAAGTGCTAAGAACAATATTGCGGGATTATTAAAGGCACTAGAAAATACGCCCGTAGATAAAAACAAATCTGAAGATAATGAAATGTCATCAGAGGATAATTAATTAAAAACCGAGTATAAACATAAAATAAATAAACATGGCAGATTTAAAAGACTTTGCAGAAAAATTAGTCAACCTTACAGTAAAAGAAGTAAGTGAATTAACAGCAATTTTAAAAGATGAATATGGAATAGAACCCGCAGCAGCAGCGGTTGCAGTTGCCGCAGGTGGTAGTGCCGCAGGTGGAGATGCCGCAGGTGGAGAAGAGAAAACAGAATTCGATGTTATTTTGAAAGCAGCTGGAGGTTCAAAACTTGCAGTAGTGAAGTTAGTCAAAGAATTAACTGGTTTAGGTTTAAAAGATGCAAAAGATTTAGTTGATGGAGCACCAAAAGCATTAAAAGAGGGTGTTGCAAAAGATGAAGCAAATGCAATGAAGGATCAACTTGAGGCAGCTGGTGCTGAAGTTGAAGTTAAGTAGTGTATTTACTTGAATTTTGTTCAATTATAAAGTATGATTCTATTTCATTAATAGATGATTATTTTAATTATTCCATTAATTAAAACTAAAGTATTTTGGCAAATAAAAATAGAGTAACGTTTGGTGCGTATAGTGGCAAATTAGAGTATCCCGATTTTCTTGATATTCAGATAAAATCATTTCAAGATTTTTTTCAACTTGATAATGATGCTGAAAGTAGAGATCAAGAAGGTTTATTTAAGGTTTTTAATGAAAACTTTCCAATTACTGATACTAGAAATCAGTTTGTTTTGGAATTTGTTGATTATTTTCTCGATCCTCCCAGATATTCGGTGGAAGAATGTGTTAGTATGGGACTTACATATAGTATTCCTTTAAAGGCTAGATTGAAATTATATTGTACAGATCCTGAACATGAAGATTTTGAGGAAATTGTTCAAGATGTTTATTTAGGAAACATTCCATATATGACATCAATAGGTAACTTTGTAATTAATGGTGCACAAAGGGTTTGTGTATCTCAATTACATAGATCACCAGGAGTTTTCTTTGGGCAATCTTTTCATGCGAACGGAACAAAATTGTATTCTGCTCGTGTTATTCCATTTAAGGGTTCTTGGATTGAGTTTTCTACTGATATTAATAATGTATTATATGCGTATATTGACAGGAAGAAAAAGTTACCTGTTACAACTTTATTAAGATCAATTGGGTATGAACATGATAAGGATATTTTGGATATATTTGGATTGGCTGATGAGGTAAAAACTAACAAATCAGGATTGAAATCTCTTATAGGTAAAAAATTAGCTGCCAGAGTACTTAAGACTTGGATTGAAGATTTTGTAGACGAGGATACAGGAGAGGTTGTGTCTATTGAAAGGAATGAAGTTATAATTGATAGAGATATTATAATAGAAAAAGACCACATACAAGATATTGTTGATTCAGGTGTTTCCACAGTATTAATATACAAGGGATCTGAATTGTCTGCTCATTATGAAATTATTCATAATACTTTTAGAAAAGATCCTACAAACTCGGAAAAAGAAGCGGTTGAACATATCTATAGACAACTTAGAAACGCAGAGCCTCCTGATGAGGAAACAGCTAGAGGTATAATTGAAAAATTATTCTTTTCAGAAACTAGATATAGTCTTGGTGAAGTAGGTCGTTATCGTATAAACAAAAAATTAAATATTTCTGATGATCCGACTGATTTAGTTTTGAGAAATCAAGATATTATTTTGATTATTAAATACTTGATAGAGTTGATTAATTCAAAGTCTGATGTTGATGATATTGATCACTTAAGTAATAGGAGAGTAAGAACAGTAGGAGAGCAGTTGTATAACCAATTTGGTGTTGGATTAGCAAGGATGTCTAGAACAATTAGGGAACGAATGAATGTTAGAGATAATGAAGTTTTTACACCTATTGATTTAATAAATGCTAAAACATTATCGTCTGTTATTAATACTTTTTTTGGTACTAATCAGTTGTCTCAATTTATGGATCAGACAAATCCTTTAGCAGAAATTACTCACAAGAGGCGTTTATCAGCCCTTGGACCTGGTGGTTTGTCAAGAGAAAGAGCTGGTTTTGAGGTAAGAGATGTACATTATACTCATTATGGAAGGTTATGTCCTATTGAGACGCCAGAAGGACCTAATATTGGTTTAATTTCATCTTTATGTGTTTTTGCTAAGGTTAATAAAATGGGTTTTATTGAAACTCCATATAGAGAAGTAGTAAAAGGAGTTGTAGATTTATCAGAAATAAAATATTTAAGTGCAGAAGAAGAAGAAGATAAAACTATCGCTCAAGCTAACACTAAATTAACTGAAAAAGGAAAATTTGTAGAAGAAAGAATTAAAGCAAGAGAAATGGGTGATTTTCCAGTGGTTAACCCTAGTGAATTGAATTACATAGATGTGTCACCTAATCAAATTGCATCAATATCTGCTTCATTAATTCCATTTCTTGAACATGATGATGCTAATAGGGCACTAATGGGATCTAATATGATGCGTCAATCGGTACCTTTAATTATTGATGAGTCTCCTATTGTTGGTACAGGTTTAGAGTATAATGTTGCTAATGATGCCAGAATTTGCTTAAAAGCAGAAGGAAATGGAGTGGTCACATATGTAGATAAAACAAAAATCACTATTGATTATAAAATGAATTCGGATGATAGTTTAGTTAGTTTTGAAACTAGTGAAAAAGACTATAGTCTAAGTACTTTTAAAAAGACAAATCAAAATACATGTTTTAATCTTAAACCTATTGTTTCAATTGGTGATAAAGTATCTAAAGATACAATTTTAACATCAGGTTATTGTACTGATAAAGGCGAGTTAGCATTGGGAAAAAATTTAAAAGTGGCATTTATGCCATGGAAAGGCTATAATTTTGAGGATGCAATTGTAATTTCAGAACGTGTAGTACGTCATGATTTATTCACCTCTGTTCATATTGATGAGTATTCACTTGATGTTAGAGACACAAAACTGGGTGCAGAAGAATTTACATCTGATATACCAAATGTTAGCGAAGATGCTACAAGTAATTTAGATGAACATGGCTTAATTAGAATAGGTGCAGAAGTCAATCCTGGAGATGTGTTAATTGGTAAAATCACTCCAAAAGGAGAGTCTGACCCTTCCCCAGAAGAGAAGTTGTTAAGAGCAATTTTTGGTGATAAAGCAGGAGATGTTAAAGATGCTTCATTAAAGGCTTCTCCTTCTTTGAGAGGAGTTGTAATTGATAAAAAATTATTTCAAAGGTCTTTGAAAGATAAAAAAGCAAGATTAAAGGATAAGGAGGAAATTAAATTATTAGATAAGTCTTTTGAAAAGCAACAATCGGAACTTAAATCTATTTTGATTGAGAAGTTGTCAAAAATAATTGGGTCAAAAGTTTCACAAGGTATTTATGACAGAGAATCAGATTTACTTGTAAAAAAAGGTGTTAAAATAACACAGAAAATACTGCTTAAAATTTCTGACTATAAAAATATTAATTCATTTAATTGGACTACTAATAAAGATACAAATAAGTTAATAAAAAGGGTTTTACATAATTTTTCTATAGCTAGCGCTAATTTAGAATCTAAACTAAAAAGAAAAAAATTCAATCTTACAATTGGTGATGAGCTTCCAAGTGGAACATTAAAATTAGCTAAAGTATATATTGCAAAAAAGAGAAAATTAAAGGTGGGTGATAAAATGGCAGGAAGACATGGTAATAAAGGTATAGTAGCTAAGATTGTGCGTGATGAAGATATGCCTTTTTTATCTGATGGTACACCTGTAGACATTGTCTTAAATCCTCTTGGAGTTCCCTCAAGAATGAATTTAGGACAAATTTATGAAACTGTATTAGGATGGGCGGGTGAAAAATTAGGTTTAAAGTTTGCTACTCCTATATTTGATGGTGCAACTCTTGATGAAATTAATCATTATACTGATAAAGCAGGTGTGCCTCGCTTTGGACATACTTATTTATATGACGGTGGTACTGGTAAAAGGTTTGATCAGAAAGCTACTGTAGGTATTATTTATATGTTAAAACTGGGTCATATGGTAGATGACAAAATGCATGCAAGATCAATAGGTCCTTATTCTTTAATTACGCAACAACCGTTAGGTGGGAAAGCTCAATTTGGAGGACAACGTTTTGGTGAAATGGAGGTATGGGCGTTGCAAGCGTTTGGTGCTTCTAATACACTTAGAGAAATTTTGACTGTTAAATCTGATGATGTGTATGGTAGAGCAAAGACATATGAAGCTATTGTAAAGGGGAACCCATTACCAAAACCTGGTTTGCCCGAGTCATTTAAGGTTTTATTACATGAAATGAAAGGACTGGGATTACAAATAACTATGTCATAGTATTAACTTTATTCTTCTTATAGTATGAATTATTATACAACAAAAAATAAAAAAATTAATTCTGATTTTACAAAACTAATAATTAGTATTTCTTCTGCAGAATCAATATTGGAGGATTCACATGGTGAAGTTTTAAAACCAGAAACTATCAATTATAGAACTTTTAAACCGGAACGAGACGGTTTGTTTTGTGAGAGGATATTTGGTCCAGTAAAAGACTTTGAATGTCATTGTGGAAAATATAAACGTATTAGATATAAGGGTATTGTATGTGATCGGTGTGGTGTAGAGGTGACTGAAAAAAAAGTAAGAAGACAAAGAATAGGCCACATAAAGTTAGTGGTTCCTGTTGCACATATTTGGTATTTTAAAACATTACCTAATAAAATCGGCTATTTGTTAGGTTTGCCTACTAAAAAGCTAGATATGATTATTTATTATGAGAGATATGTTGTAATTCAACCAGGTCCTGCAACAGATTCTGAAGGTAATCCTCTAAATTACATGGATTTTTTAACAGAGGATGAATATTTTGACGCATTGGATAGGCTTCCTAAAGAAAATATGTATTTAGATAATTCAGATTCTGAAAAATTCATTGCCAAAATGGGTGCGGAAGCCTTGATTGATTTATTATCTAAAATTGATTTAAACGCTTTATCTAAGTCATTACGTAACAAGGCTCATACTGAAACTTCTGTTCAGCGAAAAAATGAGGCCTTAAAAAGATTGAATGTTGTAGAAGCTTTTCGTGAAGCAAATGAAAATATTGAAAATAAGCCCGAATGGATGATTTTACAAGTTATTCCTGTTATTCCTCCTGAATTACGGCCTTTAGTTCCATTAGACGGAGGAAGATTTGCAACATCTGATTTAAATGATTTATATAGACGGGTTATTATTAGGAATAATAGGTTGAAAAGATTAATGGAAATTAAGGCACCTGCTGTTATATTGAGAAATGAAAAGCGTATGTTACAGGAATCAGTAGATTCTTTATTAGATAATACTCGTAAATCATCTGCTATAAAATCAGAATCTAATAGACCATTAAAATCTTTATCAGACAATTTAAAAGGTAAACAAGGCCGGTTTAGACAAAATTTATTAGGTAAGAGGGTAGATTATTCTGCAAGATCTGTTATTGTCGTAGGTCCTGAACTAGAAATGCATGAATGTGGATTGCCCAAGGATATGGCAGCTGAATTATTTAAACCATTTGTAGCAAGAAAGTTAATTGAGAGAGGTATAGTTAAAACTGTTAAGTCTGCTAAAAAGATTATTGATTATAGGGAACCAGTAGTTTGGGATATCTTAGAAAATGTTATTAAAGGACATCCGGTTCTATTAAATAGAGCACCTACTCTACATAGGCTAGGTATCCAAGCTTTTCAACCAAAATTAATTGAAGGTAAGGCAATTAGACTGCATCCACTTGCATGTACTGCGTTTAATGCTGATTTTGATGGAGACCAGATGGCGGTACACCTACCACTAGGTCCAGCGGCTATACTAGAGGCACAATTATTAATGTTAGGTTCTCATAATATTTTGAATCCTGCAAATGGAGCTCCTATCACTGTGCCGTCTCAAGATATGGTTCTCGGACTTTATTATATGACTAAATCTAGAAAAAGTACTAAGAAGCATGTTGTTAGAGGTGAAGGTATTTGTTTTTATTCTGACGAAGAAGTGAGAATTGCATATAATGAAGGAAAAGCAGATTTACATTCAATTATTAAGGTACGCCTTCCTAAAGATAAGGAAAATCCTGTTGAATACTCATTAGTTGAGACTACTGTTGGTAGAGTACTATTTAATCAGGCTGTTCCTGATCAAATTCCATATTTTAATGAGGTCTGTACTAAAAAGAATTTAAGAGATTTAATTGGTATTATTTTAGAGCAAACTAATGCTCCTACGGCAGCACAATTTTTAGATTCAATAAAAAAATTAGGTTATAAACATGCATTTACTGGTGGTTTATCATTTTCTCTAGATGATGTCCTGGTTCCTACCCAAAAAAATGATATGGTTCTTGATGCAATTTCTAGTGTAGATCAAATCAGTGAATCATATAACATGGGTTTAATTACAAATAATGAACGTTATAACCAAGTCATTGATGTTTGGACAAATACTAACTCTAAATTAACTGAGCAAGCTATGCATGATTTAGCAAGTGATAATCAAGGTTTTAATTCCATATATATGATGCTAGATTCTGGTGCAAGGGGTTCAAAGGAACAAATAAGACAATTATCTGGAATGCGTGGTCTTATGGCTAAGCCACAAAAATCTACATCTGGTGGAGGTGCCATTATTGAAAATCCGATTTTATCAAATTTTAAAGAAGGTTTATCAATTTTAGAGTACTTTATTTCTACCCACGGAGCAAGAAAAGGTCTAGCAGATACAGCATTAAAAACTGCTGATGCTGGTTATTTAACAAGGCGTCTTGTTGATGTTGCTCAAGATGTAATTATTAAAAATGTTGATTGTGGTACATTAAGGGGAATCAAAATGTCAGCAGTTAAAAGACAGGATGAAATTATCCAAACTATTTCAGAAAGAATCGAAGGTAGAGTTTCAGCTGAAGATATTGTTATAGGAGGGCAAAAAATATTATCTTTTGGTGATGATATTTCACATTTTAAAGCAAAAGAAATCGAAGATAATGGTGTTGAATCTGTTTTAGTTCGATCTGTATTAACATGTACACTGAAATCTGGTGTTTGTGCCAAATGTTATGGTAAAAGTTTAGCTACCAATAGAGCAGTTCAAATAGGCGAAGCAGTTGGGGTTATTGCTGCTCAATCTATCGGGGAACCTGGTACTCAATTAACACTTAGAACTTTTCATATTGGTGGTGTCGCTTCTGGATCTGCACAGGAATCAAAATTGATTTCTAAGTTTAATGGTAAAATACAATTTGAAGAGTTAAGAACGATCCCCAGCAAGGATTCAGAAGGTAACGATTCAGAAGTTGTTATTGGTAGAACAGGAGAAGTGAAAATTATTAATGAGGAAGAGGGCGGTGTATTATTTAACTCAAATATACCCTATGGTTCTGTATTAAAAACAAAAAATAAGAAAAAAGTAAAGAAAGGTGATGTAATATGTGAATGGGATCCTTATAATGCTGTAATAGTATCAGAATTGGAGGGAAAGGTTCAGTTTGGTGATTTTGAACAAGGAGTAACATATAGAATTGAAATAGATGAACAGACAGGATTTAAAGAAAAAGTGATTATAGAAACTAAGGACAAGAAAAAAATACCAGTCTTAAAAATAGTGAAAGGAAAACAAGAAAAAGTCTATAATTTACCCGTTGGGGCACATATTATTGTGAATGAAAATGAAAAGTTGAGTATGGGTAGTATTGTGGCAAAAATTCCTAGAACAGCTGCTAAAACAGGTGATATTACTGGTGGACTTCCTAGAATAACTGAACTTTTTGAAGCACGAAATCCATCTAATACAGCTATTGTATCTGAGATTGATGGAATTGTATCTTATGGTAAAATTAAAAGAGGAAACAGAGAAATTATTATTACCTCAAAATTAGGTGATGTTAAAAAATATCTTGTTCCTCTATCTAAGCAGGTTTTAGTGCAAGAGAATGACTTCGTTAAGTCTGGTATGCCTTTGTCAGATGGTTCAATTTCTCCAGCTGATTATCTTCTTATTCAAGGATCAAATAAAGTACAGGAGTATTTAGTATATGAATTACAAGAAGTGTATCGTTTGCAAGGAGTAAAAATTAATGATAAACACTTTGAGGTTATTGTACGTCAAATGATGAGAAAAGTGAAGGTTACTGATCCAGGAGATACTAGGTTCTTAGAGGGAGACTTAGTTCATAAGCAAGATTTTAAGGCAGAAAATGACCGTTTATATCATCTCAAGATTGTTGAAGATTCTGGTGATTACATCCATCCCGATAATGCAGACTCTGATCAAATAGATTTTCAACCTGGATCCGAAGTAACTGCTCGAGATTTAAGGGATCAAAATTCTATTTTAGAAAGAGAAAACAAGAATTTAATCAAAGCTCGAGATGCTATTACTGCAATATGTAAACCAGTTCTACAAGGAATTACAAGAGCATCTTTACAGACTAAAAGTTTTATGTCTGCAGCATCTTTTCAGGAGACTACAAAGGTATTAAATAATGCAGCGATAAGAGGTATGGTTGATGACCTATCAGGATTAAAAGAAAATGTTATTATAGGACATAAAATTCCAGCTGGTACTGGTGTCAATTATGGTGATATGGTTGTTGGATCAAAAGAAGAATATAATAAGATGTTGTCAGAGGAAGAAACATTGATTGAAAATAATAATGATTAAATATGTCGGAATCAAAAAAAAATAAACCACCAAAATTAAACTTAGAAGTTAAGGAGGATGTTGCTTCTGGAGTTTATTCAAATTTAGTAATAGTAAATCATTCTCCTACAGAATTTATTGTTGACTTTGTTACAATGATGCCCGGTTTTACTAAGGCCAAGGTTGGTTCTCGTATTATTTTGAATCCTAAGCATGCAAAAAAATTTTTAAATGCTTTAAATCAGAATATCACAAATTTTGAGAAGCAAAATGGAAAAATTGAAGTTAATGATATGCATAAAATACCAATGGACTTTGGTGGTCCTAAGGCTCAAGCTTGATTTTAGATAAATTTTTGCTGTCTCATCCATTCATCATTATATACTTTTCCGATATATCTTGAGCCATGATCATGTAGTAGAACAACTACTATATCATTTTTAGTGAGTCTGTGTTTAAGTTGATTTAAACCTGCAATTGCACTGCCACACGAATATCCACATAGTATTCCTTCCTCTTTTGCTAATTTTCTACTGTACAAAGCCCCATCTTTATCAGTGACTTTTTCAAAATGATCGATTAGATTAAAATCAACATTTTCAGGCAATATATCCTCCCCAATTCCCTCTGTGTGATATGAGTAGATTTCATTGTTATCAAAAATTCCGGTTTCATGGAATTTTTTAAAAACTGAGCCATATGAATCAACTCCCCAAATTTTAATATTTTGATTTTTTTCTTTTAAAAATTTAGCAACTCCTGAAATTGTTCCCCCAGTTCCTACACCGACAATAAAATGAGTAATTTTACCATTAGTTTGTCTCCATATTTCAGGTCCGGTAGACTGGTAATGAGCAAGCCTATTTGAAAGATTAGAATACTGATCAGGGTAAAAAGAGTTTTTGATTTCTTTATTTAATTTTTTAGCAACTGAATAATAAGATTCAGGGTGTTCTGGTGGAACTGCCGTAGGGCATATGTGAACTGTAGCACCCATAGCTTTTAATAAATCTACCTTTTCTTTTGATTGTTTATCTGACATTGTACAAATTAATTTATATCCCCTTTGAATACAGACTAATGCTAACCCCATTCCTGTATTACCTGAAGTTGCTTCAATAATTGTCCCCCCTTTTTGTATAAGACCTGATTTTTCTGCATCCTCAATCATTTTCAATGCCATCCTATCTTTCGCAGAGTGACCAGGATTAAAGCTTTCAACTTTTGCAAGTACTAAAGCATCAATTTCAGAGACAACTTTGTGTAATTTAATTAGTGGTGTGTTTCCGATTAAATCAGTAATGTGGTTTGAGTATTCCATTATTTTATTTTTAATAGTTGATTAGGAGATATTTGTTTAATGATATAATAAGGTATAATAATAGTAATGTGAGTTACTAAAAAGGTTATTATACTTATCATAATTATAATTTTAAGATCAAAATAAATAGGCATGTAATTTATAAAATAAGATTGGGGATTCAATTTAATTATATGAAAAAAATATTGTATAAGGCAAACACTAATTCCCAAAAAGTTTCCTAGAATTATACCCTTTAAATTAATTAAACCATTACGGTACAAAAAGATTTTTAAAATACTATAATTAGAACATCCAAATGATTTTAATACACCAATCATTTTTATTTTTTCTAATATTAGTATTAGTAATGTATTAGTAATATTGATAATACAAATTAATAACATAATTAATAATATAAATATGATGTTTTTATCAAATAATTTAATCCAATTAAATATTGATGCAAATTTTTTATCTACAGATTGAGCTATCATATTATATGAAATAATATTATTGATATTATCCGAAGTTTCAAATCGATCATTGTAATTATGTATACTAATTTCGTAGTTCGTTACATATTTATTTGTCCATTTATTAATCTTTTGTAATTGGTTTATATTAATAAAAGCAAATGTTTTATTATACATATCACTTTCACTTTTATAAATTCCGCTAATTGTAAATTTTCTTTTTTGTATATTGTTTTTGTTAGAAACAAAGTACATTATACATTGGTCCCCTAATTTTAATTTTAAGCTATTTGCTTGATAAGATGATATAATAATTTCATTTTGATTTTTAAACATGGACCCATCTACTATAATTTCTTCTAATAATTTAGGTTTGTAGTTTGTAGGGACTCCTTTTAAAACAATATCTTGAGTATTTTCATTATTACTTATTATAGCCATTTTATTTATAATGGGATAAACTGTTTTAATATTTTTTAGATTATTTATATTGTTTAATAAGTCTTTAGATATTTGAATTTTGGTGCCATCTTCAATGATATTTGATATAATAATATCTGATTGAATCGTTCTAATCTTCTGAGTAATTGTATTTTTTAATCCTAATCCTGATGATGTCGTAATAATCATAATAACTACAGATATACATATGGCAATGATGCATATATTAGAAATTGGTCCAGAATAATTATTAGATTCTAGTTTAGATTTTCGTAGTCTTTGTGCAATAAATAATTCGAAATTCAATGAATGATGTTAAATTTTATTAAATTCAAATATATGAAATTATGCAAATTCATAACACTTATAATATTATATCATTTTAATCTTTTTTCTCAGCAACCTGCTATTTATAATACAGGTGATTATATTTCTTATTTACAAAATAAAAATATAGGTTTAGTTGTTAATCATACTTCAGTACTTAATAATGTACATTTAGTCGATAGTCTTCTTCGACTTGGCTTTCAAGTTAAGACTATTTTTAGTCCTGAGCATGGTTTCTTTGGTAAGGAAGATGCGGGGAAATTTTTAAGCGATGGATATTACAATGATACAATTTCTATTGTTTCATTATACGGGGATAACAAAAAACCACAAGCTAAAGATTTAGATAAAATAGATGTTTTATTATTTGATATTCAGGATGTTGGAGTACGATTTTATACATATATATCAACATTACATTATGTAATGGAGGCTTGTGCGGACCATAATATTAAGCTCATAGTATTAGATAGACCAAATTCACATGTTAATTATATAGATGGACCAGTTCTTGAAAAAGATTTTAGTTCATTTGTGGGTATGCATCCAGTTCCAATTATTTATGGTATGACTATAGGTGAATATGCCATGATGATAAACGGAGAAGAGTGGACATCTAAAAGGTGTGACTTAATAGTTGTGTCTATGCATAATTACTTGCGTAACTCAGAATATATTTTCACAATTAAACCATCTCCCAATTTACCTAATAATCAGGCCATTAAACTATATCCTAGTCTGTGTTTGTTTGAGGGGACCAATGTTAGCGTTGGAAGGGGTACTAATTTTCCTTTTCAGCATTTTGGAGCACCTTATTTTCAAAACACTTATTCATTTAAACCTATTAGTAATTTTGGAAGTAAACACCCTAAGTATGAAAATATTACGTGTTATGGTGAAGATTTAAGATTTTATAAAAGTGATAAATATGAAATAAATTTAAATTGGTTAATTAATGCTTATAATATTTGTCCCAATAAGGTTGATTTTTTTAATTCATTTTTTGATAAGCTTGCTGGTACAGATGATTTAAGAAAGCAAATTGTATCTGGTCTATCAATTGAAGAAATAAAACAAAGTTGGAGGCATAATTTATTAGATTTTCAGGATATTAGACAGAAGTATTTAATATATTAATTCCTTGTAATTGTTGTCAATATTTTAATCCGGGATATATTTTTAGAGCCTCTTCTAGGATAATGATCGAGTTGTTCAAATCAGTTTTATTTAAAACGTACGCAATTCGAACTTCCTGATCTCCTTTGTTTTCAGATGAATAGAAACCTGATGCAGGTGCGAGCATAATGGTTTCATTATTATATACAAAATTTTCTAGTAGCCATTGAGAAAATTTTTCTGCATTATCTACTGGTAGTTTAGCAATTGCGTAGAAAGCTCCTTTAGGTGTTGGGCAAAAAACACCTTTTATTTTATTTAAACCTTCAATTAATAAATTCCTTCTACTTTCATATTCTTTCACTATTGTATCAAAATAACTATTATTGACTGATAATGCAGCTTCTCCCGCTATTTGTCCAAATGTTGGAGGAGAAAGTCGTGCTTGAGCAAATTTTAATGCAGTTGAAATAACTTTATTGTTTTTAGAGACTATATAGCCTACTCTTATTCCGCACATGCTATATCTTTTAGATGTTGAATCTATAATAATTGTATTTTGTTCAATTTCATTCATGCTTAATACAGAGTGATGCGTGTGTTTGTCATATACAAATTCTCTATATACTTCATCAGCTATAAGGAATAAATCATGTTTTAAAACTATTTCTTTAAGACTTAAAAGTTCTTCTTTAGTATATAGATAGCCAGTTGGGTTGCCAGGGTTACATATTAGAATTCCTTTTGTTCGTTTTGTGATTAATTTTTCAAATTCATCAATTGAGGGTAGCTTGAAATTCGAATTAATGGATGTGTTGATTGCTTTTATTGTGACATTTGCTGAAGTTGAAAATCCATTATAATTTGCATAAAAAGGCTCTGGTATTATAATTTCATCCCCATAATCAAAACAAGTATTTAGAGCAAATAATAGTGCTTCGGAACCTCCTGTTGTTATCATTATATCTTTGAATGATAAGTTAATTCCTAAGTCATTATAATACTTTGCCACTCCTTTCCTATAACTTTCAAATCCAGCAGAATGTGAATATGCAATTATTTTGTTCGAAAAATTATTAATAGATTGTATTGCAACTGTAGGACTACTAATATCAGGTTGTCCAATATTTAAGTGGTAAACTTTTCTTCCTTTTTTTTTTGCTTGCTCAGCATATGGCACCAATTTTCTAATAGGTGACTCTGGCATTAGTTGACCTTTTTTAGATATATTCGGCACTTTTATTTTGCAGTTGGAGCTAGGTTAGATTTCTTTTTTAAAGGAGAATTAGTTACTTCTTCTTTCATTATTTTCCCTTTAATTTTGATTATCTGAGTGGTATTTTGTGCATTGGATGTAATAGTAACACTTTTATTGAAGGAGCCTACTCGTTTTTCATCATAGTTTACTTTTATTTTTCCTGTTTCTCCAGGCAGTATTGGTTCTTTTGGCCATTCTGGAACAGTGCAGCCACAACTACCTTTTGCTTTTGAAATAATTAATGGTTCTTTACCAGTATTAGTAAATATAAATTCACATTTTGAACTTGGGTCATCATATTGCATAAATGTTCCAAGATCTATTACTTCTTTTTCAAAAGATATAATAGGAGCATTATGGTTAATGGTTATATCTTGACTTAAACAATATGTTGATAGAGTAACACTTAATAGTAGAACAAATACCTTTTTCATATTCAATTATATTGATAGTTTAATAGCAAATCTAAATCTTTATATTAGTTATTGCAAATTTGCCATACTATTATTTTGATATAAGTTTTTGTGATATTAATTTGTAAATTGCATACCAAAATGTTTATGATATGACTAATAAATATAACCCTAATAATATTGAGTCAAAGTGGTATGAATACTGGTTAAAAAATGGTTTTTTTTCATCTAGACCAGATAATCGTAATCCATATACTATTTTAATGCCACCACCTAATGTTACTGGAGTTCTCCATATGGGTCATATGTTGAATAATACAGTTCAAGATGTACTGGTGAGACGTGCACGTATGTTGGGTTATAATGCTTGTTGGATTCCAGGAACTGATCATGCCGCTATTGCTACTGAAGCAAAAGTGACCAAGAAGCTTAAAGATGATGGTATTGATAAAAACACATTGTCTAGAGAACAATTTGTTAAGCATGCATGGGAATGGACTCATAAGCATGGTGACCTTATACTCAATCAACTTAAAAGATTAGGTGTGTCTTGTGATTGGGAGCGAAAAAAATTCACCCTGGATGAAGATATGTCTGAATCTGTTATTGAGGCATTTATAATCTTGTATAAAAAAGGCCTTATATACAGAGATCAAAAAATGATAAACTGGGATCCTAAAGCACAAACGGCATTGTCTGATGAAGAAGTTATTTATAAAGAACAAGAATCTAAGCTATTTTATATTGATTATAAGTTATATAATAACAATAAAACTATTACTGTTGCCACTACACGTCCTGAAACTATTCTGGGTGATATGGCAATATGTGTCAATCCTGATGATAATAGATATAAAAACTTAATAGGTCAAAAAGCTATTGTCCCATTAATTGATAGACTAATTCCAATTATTTCGGATGATTATATTGATCCAGAATTCGGTACAGGAGCCTTAAAGGTAACACCCGCTCATGATATTAATGATTATATTATTGGACAAAAATATAATTTAGAAATACTTTCTGTAATTGATGAAAATGGATTAATAGATCCAAATGGACAATTATATGTTGGACAAGATAGATTTATAGTTCGAGAACAAATTATTTCTGATATAGAAAAAATAGGTCAATTAAATAAAATTGAATTAATAAACAATAAAGTTGGGTTTTCTGAAAGAACAGATGAAATAATAGAACCTAGACTATCTACTCAATGGTTTTGTAAAATGGATGATTTAGTGAAACCTGCTTTAGAGAATGTGTTAAATGAAAAAATTAGCTTTTATCCTAAAAAGATCCAAAATACTTATCGTCATTGGTTAACAAATATTAGGGATTGGTGCTTATCAAGACAATTATATTGGGGGCATAGAATTCCTGCTTTTTATTATAACCAATCTGACTATGTTGTAGCTAAGAATAAAGAGGAAGCCCTAAAAATAGCTCGGAGTGAGTCAAATAATTTTAATTTACAAATTTCGGATTTAAAACAAGATAATGATGTTTTAGATACGTGGTTCTCATCTTGGTTATGGCCTATTAGTGTTTTTGATGGTATTAGAAACAGGGACAACAAGGATTTCAATTATTATTACCCAACTAGTGATTTAGTAACAGGTCATGATATTTTGTTTTTTTGGGTTGCTCGTATGATAATAGCTGGTTATGAATTTAATAATAAATCACCCTTTGACAATGTGTATTTTACAGGAATGGTTAGAGATCAAAAAAGGCGAAAAATGTCTAAGTCTCTTGGCAATTCCCCAGATCCAATTGATTTGATTAATAAGTATGGTGCAGATGGTGTAAGGTGTGGAATGTTGTTTTCTTCTCCAGCAGGCAATGATTTATTATTCAATGAAACACTATGTGAACAAGGTAAGAAGTTTTCAAATAAGATATGGAATGCATTTAAATTAATTAATTCATGGCAAGATTTAAAACAAGAACAGATTAGTATGAATAAGTATGCCGTAGAATGGTTTAAACAAAAGTTGTCCAATGATCTAATTAAAATAAATAATTGTTTTAAGGAATTTAAAATTTCTGAATGCTTAATGATTTTATATAAATTAATATGGGATGACTTTTGTAGTGTGTACTTAGAGATTATAAAACCACATGATAAGCAGCTAGATTCTGTTACTAAAAAACAGACTGTTGTTTTTTTTGAACAACTACTTATTTTACTTCATCCTTTTAAACCATTTATTACTGAAGAAATATGGCAAAAAACAAGAAAAAGAGATGCTAATCAATCTATTATGTTATGTGAGTGGCCAAAGTTAGATAATTCCATAAATAAGGATTTGTTAACTGATTTCAATCACCTATTGAAGTTGGTTGCTTCAGTTAGAAATATTAAAAAAGAAAAAAATATTTCTTCTAAGCAACCGATTGATATAGTTTCATCTAATGAATATATGATTCGTTTCAGTACAATTATTGAGAAATTATGTAGTATTAATAGTTTTAGCTTATTGGAAGCTAATTATAACGGTTATTTCCCTTTTCTTGTAGATACACATAGGTATTATATTTCGATGAATTTTGAGGTAGATAGTCAAAATGAAAAAGATAAGATAATGACTCAAATCAATTATTTAAAAGGGTTTTTAAAATCTGTTAAATCTAAATTAAATAATGCTAGGTTTGTAAATAATGCCCCTAAAAGTATTATTGAGATTGAAAAAAAGAAAAAAACTGATACTTTGTTAAAATTGAAGTCACTTGAAAATCAACTTAAATCATTTAATTAAAAAATGGAAGAAACACCATATATTCCTAAAAATAAAATCAGAATTGTAACTGCTGCATCACTTTTTGATGGTCATGATGCGTCAATAAATATAATGCGACGTATATTACAGGCAACTGGTTGTGAAATTATTCACTTAGGCCATGATAGAAGTGTGGAAGAAATTATAAATTGTGCTATTCAGGAAGATGTTAATGCTATTGCAATAACATCTTATCAAGGAGGACACATGGAGTATTTTAAGTACATGTACGATTTACTTAAACAAAATGATAGTAATCATATAAAAATCTTTGGTGGTGGCGGAGGTACAATTCTGCCTAAAGAAATAGAAGAGCTCCATAAATATGGAATTACTAGGATATACCACCCAGATGACGGAAGGAGGTTGGGTTTACAAGGTATGATTAATGATTTAGTTAAAAAGTCAGATTTTTCAATTACTAAATTTAATAAGTTAGGTGTTTTGTCTCTCAAGAAAAAATCATTACTACTTAATAGTACTCATTCTACTATTGCTAATTGTATTTCATTGTTTGAAAATAATCATAGCGATTCTAATAAGTTAAGATCTAAATTAGATAAAGAGTCTAAGCAATCTTCTTCTTATATACTTGGTGTTACAGGAACAGGGGGTGCGGGTAAATCTTCTTTTGTAGACGAGATAGTTCGTAGGTTAATGGATGATTTTAAAACATTGAGAATAGGCATTGTTTGTGTTGACCCTTCTAAAAAAAAATCTGGAGGAGCTCTTCTAGGAGATAGAATTCGTATGAACTCTGTTGACAAAAGAGTATATATGAGATCAATGGCTACTAGAAAGTCTAATCAGTCTTTATCTAGAAGCATTGCAGATACATTATTAGTTATGAAGGCTGCAAATTTTGATTTAATAATCCTTGAAACTTCAGGAATTGGTCAATCTGATACGGAAATTACTGAATATGCTGATACTTCTATTTATGTCATGACCCCCGAGTATGGGGCTCCTAGCCAATTAGAAAAAATTGACATGCTAGATTTTGCGGATTTTATTATTTTGAATAAGTATGATAAAATCGGTTCTTTGGATGCATTACGGGATGTTAAAAAACAGTACCAAAGAAATAATAATTTATTTCACTCCAGTCTTGATAACATGCCGGTTTTTGGGACAGTTTCTTCCCAATTTAATAATCATGGTATTAATCAATTTTATCGTGCATTAGTGAAGCACTTAGAGTTAAAATCTCATTTATTTAAACTTGCAAATTTAGATTCCATAAAATTTAATTTTGATACTTTAAATCAAGTAATTCCATCAAAGAGAAATCGCTATTTATCTGAAATAGCTGATTTGATTACAAATTATAATATCGATGTGTCAAATAATTCTGATAAAATTGATGATCTACATGCCCTCGAAAGA
>MDTG01080098.1_pt1 | contig 22100 bp, 20 predicted proteins | sample 811421 | NCBI WGS metagenome assembly MDTG01 (sample SAMN05326645, study PRJNA326480) | marine metagenome | isolation source: seawater | place: Pacific Ocean: South East | collected 2011
AAAAAAGCCCTTATAAAGGGCTTTTTTATTATATGACTATTATTGTATAAAAAAGATTAACAAAAATAGTTCTTGCATTATTACTATAAATGAGTAATAAATTTACTCATATATGATAAATTATAATGCTTAATACGTTAATTACATCAAAAACTAGGATAAACCTTCTATTAAAGTTTTTTTTGAATCCTGGAACAAAGGCATATTTACGTGAGCTTTCAGCAGAATTTGGTGAATCTACAAACGCTGTTCGTGTAGAATTAAATAGGTTAACAGAAGCTAAAATTCTTAAATCTTCCAGTTTAGGAAGGAAAATAATTTATAGAGCTAATAATAAACATAACCTGTTCCTTGATATTCAAAATGTTGTCAGAAAATTTGTTGGCTTAGATCAATTGGTAGAAGATTTAATCAAGAGATTGGGCTCAGTAGATAGGGCTTTTGTTATAGGCGATTATGCTAAGGGTATAGATTCTGGATTGATAGATGTTGTTTTAGTTGGTGATGTTGATATAGAGACTTTAGATAAATTTGTTATTAAAACAGGAGATTTGATTAAAAGAAAAATTAGACCTTTAGTTTTAAATAAAATTGAGTTTGAAAATTTAAAGGCTAGGCTTGATATAGATCATGCTTTGCCTATTTGGAATAAGACTAAAGAAAAAGTAAAGAATCAGCTGATTTATTAGTCAGCTGATTTTAGAATAATTTAGTAATGCACGTGTTTATTTGCCTACCTCGGTATTTGGGACTGAGTGGGCGGAGCTTTAACAAAACCCATAAAAAATAGATATAGAATGACTGATAATAAAATTTTGGTAACGGGATCAGCAGGATTTATTGGCTATCATCTTTGCAAGTCTCTTTTAAATGATAATTATGATGTTCTGGGTATAGATAATATCAATGATTATTATGATGTGAATCTTAAAAAATCAAGATTAAATGAATTAAGTAAAAATAAAAATTTTATATTTAAAAAAATTGATATAATTGATAAAGAAAAACTATCAAAATCATTTAAAGAATTTCAACCTAATATCGTTGTTAATTTAGCTGCTCAGGCTGGTGTAAGATACAGTATCGAAAATCCTTATGCATATATGGATTCAAATCTAATTGGATTTTTAAATATTATAGAACTTTGTCGGCAACTTGATACTGATGGATTTATTTATGCCTCAAGTTCTTCTGTTTATGGAAAAAATAAAAAGACACCTTTTTCTGAGGAAGCTAGAGTTGATTCCCCTATGTCTTTATATGCTGCTACTAAAAGGTCAAATGAGCTTATAGCATATTCTTATTCAGACTTATATAAATTAAAAACAACTGGGCTACGTTTTTTTACAGCATATGGCCCTTGGGGTCGTCCAGATATGGCATTGTTTATATTTACAAAAAATATTTTAGATAAAAAACCGATAGATGTTTTTAATAATGGAAATATGAAACGTGACTTTACATATATAGATGATATAATATCAGGTATTAGATCTGCGATTGATCATAATTATAAATGTGAAATTTTTAATATTGGTAATAATAGAAGTGAAAAATTATTGGATATGATTTCCATAATTGAAAAAGAATTAAATATTAAATCTATTATCAATTTCAAATCTATACAAAAAGGTGATGTTATTGAAAGCTACTCTGATATAGGTAAATCAGCAAAAATGCTTGGATACAAACCTTTAACTTCAATAAATAAGGGCATTCCTTTATTTATTGAATGGTATAAGAATTATTTTTTATAAAATATGATATATAAAAATTACAATTATTTATATATCATGTATTTTTATTATATCTTATTTCTTTTATAATATGCAAAATTGGTATATCATATGAATTGTGTCATTTATGAATTAAAAATATTATGATTATTAATAAATTATACAGATATTATACACATATCATAAAGTAAAGGGTTAGATAGATGAAAAATTATTTCTTTTATGCTTTCTTAGTATTCTCTTTATTAAATGGCCAAAGTGCTGAACAGATTAAGCAAAGATTGAAAGATGCGGGAATCAATAAAGAAAAAGCTAGTCAAATGTTGCGAGAGCAAGGCTATTCTGAAGCTCAAATTAAGGCCGAAGCTGAATCTAGAGGATTTGATTTAAATAAAGAAGATATAAGCGATCAAGAGGATACAGGACTTAGTATCAAGAAAGATGATAAATCAGGTTTGAAATCAGAAATAGATAAAAAAGACGAAGAGGTCGAAAAATCTGATGTTTTGATTGAGGAATCAACATCTGAATATTTTGGTTATAATATTTTTGAAGGTGATCCAGCTACTTTTCAAGCATCTGTATTTGGTGCAGTTGACCCAAATTATAATATTGGCCCTGGAGATGAAATCATATTAATGTTATGGGGTGAGTCTCAATTTCGTCAAGAATTTGTCATTGATCGTGAAGGTTATGTTTTTCTACCTGAAATTGGTCAGGTTTTTGTTAACGGATTAACATTAGAAGATTTAGAAAAGAAATTTTTTCAGATCTTATCAAAAGTTTATTCTACATTAAACCCTTTATCTGGGAAACCTACAACTTTTATCGATATAAGTTTAGGTGATCTTAGGCCATTACGAATTATTGTACTAGGTGAAGTTAAGCAACCTGGATCTTATTCGGTTAGTCCATCAACATCGCTATCTTCAGCCCTTTATTATTTTGGTGGACCAAAAACAAATGGTAGCCTTAGAGATATACGTTTAATACGAAAGGGAAAAATGGTTGCTGGAATTGATTTTTATGATTATTTACTATATGGTAATACCCCAAATGATATTCGGTTACAGCGTGATGATATAGTTTTTATACCACCAAGAGGAAAAACCGTAAGTGTTTATGGTGAAATAAAAAGACAAGGAATATATGAATTAAAGGATTCTGAGAATTTAATTGATCTAATTAAAATCGCTGGTGATTTAAAGATGACTGCATATATGAATCGTGCTCAAATCAGACGAATTGTTGCTCCTGAAGAGAGGATGAAGCTCAATATGGAAAGAATGATTATTGATATAAATCTAGAAGAGGAACTTTCTAAAGATAAAATTACAAAAATTATGGATGGTGATACATTAAAGATTTTTTCTATTTCAAATCATGAAAGAAATATTGTTATTTTAAATGGTTCATCAGTTATTAGACCTGGAAAATTTCAATATAATCAAGGTATGACGATTAAAAGTTTGATTGAACTAGGTGAAGGATTATCCAATGATGCATACTTAGATATAGCCCATCTTATTCGACTTAAAGAAGATCTTACAAGTGAAATAATTAGCATTAATCTTCGAAATGAATTAGAGGGTGAAAATGAATTCTTTCTTAATCGTATGGATAAATTAGTTATTTATAATAATAATTCTTTGAAAAATACTCTTTCTACTATAATTATATCTGGTCCAGTTAAAAATCCAGGTACATATTTTTATGAATCTAATTCATCTATAGGAGATGCTATATTATTATCTGGAGGTTTTAAAGAAAACATAAATAAGGTCAAATTAACTGTTGCAAGAATTAACCCTACAAGCTTTAATCCACAATTATATCTTTTCCCTGAACGCAATTCAAAAGAAAATTATTTTAATATTGATGAATTATCAGATCCAAATAATTATGTAAATAAATTCACATTAAAATTTAATGATATAATAAATATTTACTCTGACCCTAGAGATGATCTTCCAGAAATTGTTCATATAGATGGAGCTGTGTTTTATCCAGGAGACTATCCAATTTTATCTAAAAATGAGAAAGTGTCAGATATTATAAAACGCGCTGGAGGGTTGTTACCGGAGGCTTATCCAATGGCATCAAATTTTATTAGATCAGGAAATTCTATACAATTGTCATTCCAGAAGATAATTAATAATCCTAGATCTAAAGAAAATTTTAATATTTTACATGGAGATACTATTAAAATATCAAAATATACAAATATTGTTAAGATAGTTGGTGAAGTTAATAATCCTGGAGTATTTAAATATTTTAATAATTATTCAGTCCGTAATTATATACAACTTGCAGGGGGGTTAACCGTTAATGCTGAAAAAAGAGAAATATGGGTAACCCACCCAGATGGCACAAGCAATCAATTTAAACAATTTTATATTGCGCCCAAAGTTTATGATGGTTCAATAATTTCAATAGGTAAAGAAATTGAGTCTGAACCTTTTGATGCTACAGAATATGCTAATGAAATTACCTCAATCGTATCTAACCTAGCGCAAGTGTTACTGCTATATAGTGCCCTAAAAAATTAATTATGAAATTCACAGAGTTATATAATTTGCTTCACCAGAAGTATGGCATTGACCATTTAGCAGATATTGCACGCGAATTAAATGTTACGCCTCAAGCAGTTAGCAACTGGAAATCTCGCGATCGCGTGCCATATAAATATGTACTTAGGCTTCGTGAGAAGATAGATGAAATTGATAATACAATAACTAAAAAAAATGAAGTTATTATTAATAATAAATCTGAAAACAATATTTTTCAGGAGCCTGAAGATGAATTTATTTCATTATCTGATATATTACTTTTAATGGCTAATCATATAAAATTGATTATTATTATACCAACAATATTATCTATTTTATCAATTATTTATGTTCTTTTTATAGCTCAACCATTATATGAATCAACATCTAAAATAATGTCATCTTCATCAGGTGGTAGTATGGGTGTTTCTGATGCTATGGGTATTGCAGCTACTTTTGGTATTAATATGCCCATGGGAGGATCAGAGCCTGAATGGGCATATTCTGAAATAATTAAAAGTAGAACGTTAGCGCGCTCAATGCTTAAGAGAAAGTTCGACACAGAAAAATATGGACCAAATAAATCACTCTTACAAATTTTAACAAATTTCAATAAATCTTCTGAGTTTGGTATAAATGCTCTTGAAGTTGTAGCAGTTGATAATTTCATAGGCATGATATCATTATCAGAGGATAAAAAATCAAAGATATTCACTATCACTATATCAGCATCTGAGCCATTGTTTTCATATGAATTAAATTCGGCATTAATTGAAGAACTGGATTTGCATCAAAGGAAATATAATAAAGAAAAAACCAGTGAAACTCGCCAATTTATTGAAGAAAGGATAGTTGAGACTAAAAAAGACCTTGAGAATGCAGAAGAAGCTCTTAAAAATTTTAATGATAGAAATAGACGAATTGAAAATTCACCTGCGTTACAACTAGAAAGGCTGAGATTATCTCGTGAAGTAACAGTATTGACTGGAGTTTTTACTACCTTAAAACAACAAAATGAAACAACAAAGATAGAGGAGTTAAAGGATTCTGATTATGTAATAATTGTTGATAAACCAGAGGTGCCTATTTTTCGAAGTAGTCCTCAAAGAAAAAGAATTGTAATCATTGCAGGGTTTATTGGTATTGGTTTAGGAATTTTTATTAGTTTTATTATAGAATATTTTATTAATTCAGAAAAGGAAGAGAGAAATAAATTAGTCAAGGCCCGATCAGTTTTTATTAATAAAATATTGGAGCTATTACCTTTTTTTGTAAAAAGAAAAAAATCTTGATAAGAATCACATGTTTGATAAAGATAAACTAAAAAATATAAAACTATTGGTTTATGACTTTGATGGAGTCATGACTAATAACAAAGTTTATATTGATCAAGATGGGAAGGAAACTGTTCAGGTTAATCGTGGAGATGGTCTTGGTATTTCAGAAATAAAAAAAATGGATATTGAACAAATTATTATTTCGACTGAAGCCAATCCAGTTGTTTCGGAAAGAGCAAAAAAATTGAATATTTTTTGTCTTCAAGGAATTGAAAATAAAAAAGTGGCTTTAATTGATTATTGTCAAAAGAATGATTATGAATTACAATATGTAGCTTATGTTGGCAATGATATAAATGATAAAGAAGTTATGGAAATTGCTGGAGTTACATTTTGCCCGTCGGATGCCCATAAAAGTATTATAACCATTTCAGATCACATCTTAAACACTAAAGGTGGAGATGGAGTAATTAGAGAATTATTGGACTTAATAACTAACATAAAAGGATAAAAATATGTCAATGTTCATAATAGGCGAGATTGGAATCAATCACAATGGTGATCTCGGAATAGCAAAAGATCTAATTGATGTTGCAGTAGAGGCTGGTGCAGATGCAGTTAAATTTCAGAAACGAAATATTGACCTTGTTTATACAAAAGATTTTCTTGATGGACCACGAGAAAGTCCATGGGGGGCTACCCAAAGAGAGCAAAAAGAAGGTCTAGAGTTTGGTTTTGATGAATATACTGAAATAGATAAATATTGTAAAAGTAAAGGAATTGAATGGTTTGCATCTGCTTGGGATTTAGATAGCCAAGAGTTTTTAAATCAGTTTGATTTGAAACATAATAAAATTGCATCTGCCATGATTGTATATGAAGACCTCTTAAAGAAAGTTGCATCGGAAGGAAAACATACATTTATTTCAACAGGGATGACTACTGAAGAAGATATTACAAAAGCAGTTGAAGTATTTCAAAATGCAAATTGCCATTTCGAATTGATGCATTGTATTTCTACATATCCGATGAAAGATGAAGATGCAAATCTAAATGGAATCAATACTTTACGAAATAAATATGACTGTGATGTTGGTTATAGTGGACATGAAGTTGGATTAGCAGTTTCATATGCAGCAGCAGCTTTAGGAACCACTTCACTTGAAAGACATATTACATTAGATAGATCTATGTATGGATCGGACCAATCAGCATCTGTTGAACCAGCTGGTTTTCGCATGCTTGTGGGTGCCGTAAGAAAGATTGAGGAAGCTATGGGTAATGGAAATTTAGGATATATTGATAAAGAACTTCCAATTGCTCAAAATTTGAGACAGCACTTAAATTGGAAAGCAAGTGACTAGGGTATAATTTTCATATAATTTATAGTTTGAATGTAGTTGCTATCATATTGGCTAGAGGTGGGTCAAAAGGTATTCCACAAAAAAATATAATTGACTTTTGTGGTAAGCCTTTGCTTGCGTGGTCTATCGAACATTGCGTTGACGGTGGTATAAATAGAGTTTATGTGAGCTCTGATAATGAAGAAATCCTAAATATTTCAAAAAAATATGGCGCTCAAACTATAAAGCGTCCTAAAAATATTTCTGGAGATAAGGCCACATCAGAATCTGCTTGGTTACATGCTTTAGACTGCATTCATAATAAACCTGAAAAAATAGATTGGGTGATGGCACCTCAAGTAACTTCTCCACTTCGAACTGCAAATGATATTCAAAGTGGCATAGTTAAAGCGAGTACCGGTAAATATGATTCTCTTTTTTCATGTAGTATATCTGAGGATTTGTTTTTTTGGGAACAGCAAAATGGTAGTTTTAAAAGTATTAACTATGATTGGAAGGATCGAAAGCCTCGTCAAGACATGCCAAAACAGTATATTGAAAATGGATCTTTTTATTTATTTCGTCCAGAGGTTTTAATAAAAAACAATAATCGTTTTGGTCAAAAAATTGGTATAGTAGAAATGGAATTTTGGAAAATGTTTGAAATTGACTCTATGGAAGATTTGAGAATGTGTTCTGTGCTAATGCAAGAATTTTTAATTTAGGAGAATAAATAATGATAAAGCTAAACGTGGGCGCTAGCCCAATATGGTATTCTGAGGGATGGCATACCTTAGATCACAAAACTCGAGAAAATACAAAACTTACAATTGCTGGTGATGCTGCCGACATACCTTTAGATGAAAATACATGTGCTACCATATTTTGTTCTCATATGTTTGAACATATTCCGCATGTTAAGCTAGAAGCAATTTTATTGGAATTTAATCGAGTTCTTGAAAACGATGGAATATTAAGAATTCTTACACCAGATTTAAAAAAAGTAGCCAAGGCTTATGTTGAAGAAGACAAAGATTTTTTTTTAAAAGCAAAAAGTGAAGATGAGTCTCTACGTACAGATTTGGGCTTGGGGGGGATGTTTATGAACTTCATAGTTTCTCCTGGGCAAGATACAGCGCTCTATAATAGATCATTAAATGAGTTTATAGCTGGTTATGCCCATTTATATTCTTATGATTTTAATATGTTAAAAATTCTTTTAGAAAGGACAGGGTTTTATTTAGCTCAACAAAAAGAATTTTGCGTATCTGATTTAGAAGATTATAGGATACCCATGCATGTTGTTGGTAAGGATCCTGAATGGCGTGATTTAAATCAAGATTATTACAAAGAAAATGGCCTTGTTCATTATTATGATACTAAAAAAGGAAAATATATTATTAATTTTAAAATTACGGGATTTGATAGGGACCCATTAACTTCTTTAATTATCGAAGCAAGAAAAAAAACCACCATTGATAAAAACAATTATAGTTCATTAAATGAAAGTAATCTAAACTATAATCGCTATGCATGGTCATTGCTTCGAGATAAAGAATTTTCAAGAAGGAATGACTTGGTTCTAAATACAATCAAAGAAACATTTAAGGACTAAAATGAAAAACGAACGATTTGTCTATTTGAATGGTGATTTTGTTAAAGAAAAAGATGCAAAAATATCAATTTATGATTCAGCATTAATGTTTGGAGATATGGTTTTTGAAATGACGCGTTCATTTAACAAAAAACAGTTTAAGCTGGATGAACATCTTGATCGCTTATACGCTGGTATAAAAATTTTGCAGATTCCACTATCGATGTCAAAGACGGAAATGGAAGAAGCAGTTTATCAGACAATAAATAAAAATGACCCATCTTTTTCAGATACAGATGAGCATCGAATTATGATTGATGTCTCTAGAGGATTGTTAGGCATTTATGAAGGTATTCACGGAGTAAAAAAAGGACCAAATGTTATTATTGCTGATTTTCCATTGAAGTGGACTGTAGCAGGCATGGGTAAGCTTTTTGATATTGGAATAAATGCCGTTATAACATCTCAGCGTGCAATCCCTTCTAGTTTAATGGACCCAAAAATAAAAAATAGGAGTCGATTGTTTTATTTAATGGCAAATATTGAAGCATCTAATTTTTCTGGAGATAACAATTGGGCACTTCTTTTAGATCCTGATGGTTTTATTACTGAAGGAACAGGAGATAATTTTTTTATAATTAAAGATGGTGTCGTAATTACCCCTGAGGGCAGAAATATATTGAGAGGTGTTTCGCGCGACTATGTAATGAATACTTTATGTGCAGATTTAAAAATTCCGGTGGTTGAAAAAAATATTGAACCCTATGATGTTTATACGGCTGATGAAGCATTTATGACAGGAACACCATTTTGCATGCTACCTGTAACAAGTTTAAACGGAAATCCGATTAGCGATGGAAAGGTTGGCCCTTTGTTTAAAACACTTATAGGCCAATGGTCGAAAAATATGGGGATTAATATAATTAAACAAATCCAGGATTGGGACAAGCTTGGTACTAAGCATCAGTCTGATACACCAACTCCGTATAGTTTTAAGAAAAAGTGATGCAAATGCCTATTGGTTTTATGCAAGGGCGCTTATCACCTTTGGTAAATGGTAAAATTCAAGCTTTCCCATGGAATAGTTGGGAGGAGGAGTTTAAGATTGCATCTGAAAATAATTTTAAAATTATGGAATGGACATTAGATCAGGAAAGACTTTATGAAAATCCACTAATGTGTAAAAATGGTCAAAAAAAAATAAAAAATCTTTCTGAGCAGTATGAACTTTCGATTCCCTCCATCACTGGAGATTGTTTTATGCAAGCTCCTTTTTTTAAATGTGAGGGTGAATCTAGAAAATCACTGCTCAATGATCTGCAAAATATTATTTCAAGCTGTGCTTTGCTAGGAATTAATATTATAGTTTTTCCATTGGTAGATGAAGGTAGTATAGAAAATTTTGAACAGGAAAAAATTTTATTGAAAAATATGACTAGGCTTGAGAATGATTTATCTCAGAGAGAAATATTCATTGTTTTCGAATCCGATTATACGCCAGTTAAATTAAAAAAATTTATTGATCAGTTATCACCGAAGAGTTTTGGAATTAATTATGATATAGGTAATAGTGCATCTATGGGCTTTGACCCCATAGAAGAAATTGAAACCTATGGTCAAAGAATTTTAAATGTTCACATTAAGGATAGATTATTGAATGGAACTACTGTTCCTCTTGGAAGTGGGAGCGCTAATATTCCAAAAGTTTTCCATTTACTTAAATCAATAGAATATAAGGGAAATTATATTTTACAAACTGCACGAGCAAAAGATAATGACCATGCTGATACTTTATCACACTATCGGGAAAAAGCTAATAGATGGTTACTAGATAGAAAACCATAATATGGATTTAAATCTAAATAATCAAACTGTTCTTATTACAGGATCTAGTAGAGGGATAGGTTTTGGGATTGCAGAAGAGTTTCTTAAAGAAAATGCTCGAATAATACTTACTGGCAGAAGTGAAAATTCTCTTAAAAGATCTCATTTAGAGCTATTAAAGCTGTATGATAAGGATAGAGTGCTAAAATTTAATGGAGATCTTTTTGCGGTTGATATTTTAGAGTCCCTATTTGAGTTCATTATTGATAATACAAATGATTTAGATCATATTGTCTGTAATATTGGAAGTGGAAAATCTGTAGACCCTTTAAAAGAGGACGTGGGTGAGTTTCAGCGAATTTTAGAAATCAATCTTTTAAACGCCGTTGGAATAGTTAATTGTTTATATCCATTATTGGAAAAAAGCATATCTAAAGATGGATCTTTCCCAAGTATTACCTTCATAAGTTCAATTTGTGGAATTGAAACGATTGGTTGTCCGGTTGCTTATGCATCCGCAAAATCTGCATTAACAAGCTATGCCAAAAATATTTCTCTACCATTGGGGAGGAAAGGTATTCGCGTTAATACTGTTACTCCTGGTAATATCATGTTTTTGGGGTCAACGTGGGAAAGGAAAATAAAAGAAGATAAAAACAAAGTTGATATAATGTTAAAAAATGAAGTCCCATTACAACGTTTTGGAGGTATTGAGGATATAGCCTCTACAGTTGTATTTCTTGCCTCTGAAAAAGCAAAGTTTGTTAATGGTGCAAATTGGGTGGTTGATGGAGGTCAAACTAGATCTTGAAAGATATCAATTTAGTTAAACAAGCATTTAGTTTAGAAAATAGAGTCGCAATAATTACTGGTGGAGCGGGCTTTTTAGGAGAAAAACATGCTGAAGCCATAGCAGAATTTGGCGGTACGCCCATTTTATTAGATGTGAACGAAAAAGTTGGAATAGAAAAAGCAAAAAGGATTTCTGAAAAATTTCAAGTTGGCTGTGAATATATATATTGTGATATAACACAAGAATCAGAAATTTTAGAGGTCAAAAACAATTTATTAAATAATTATAAATCAGTAGATATTTTAATTAATAATGCTGCTCTTGACCCAAAAGTAAAAAAATCAGATAATAAAAAATTATCTCGATTAGAATACTTTAGTATTGAACAGTGGAATGTTGAAATATCTGTAGGATTAACTTCCGCAATGCTTTGTAGTAAGATATTTGGTTATGAAATGGCAAAAATAAAAAAGGGAGTTATTTTAAATATTTCATCTGATTTAGGAATAATTGCACCAGATCAAAGATTATATAAAGAAGTAAAAATTCCTGAAGGTGAGCAAGCGGTAAAGCCTGTTACATATTCCGTAATAAAGCATGGTTTGATTGGATTAACAAAATACCTTGCTACTTACTGGGCTGAAAAGGGAGTGCGATGCAATGCATTATGTCCTGGGGCAATATATGACAATCAACCAGATGATTTTGTTCATAATATATCAAACCTTATTCCTATGGGACGTATGGCGTATCCAGATGAATATAAAGCTGCTATTATATTTTTAGTTAGTGAGGCATCATCATATATGAATGGAGGTATTTTATCTATCGATGGTGGTAGAAGTACTTGGTAAATGTACTTAAAAATAAAAGATTTAGATTTGGATTACCAATTAAGAATAAAATTGTACTATTCCATGAAAGTCATGAGCATATATTAAAAAATTTAATTCTTCCTCAATTTAAAATATTAACATATAAAACATCTCCGGAAACTTTTTATATATCAGTTTCTATTCTTTGTAATTATATAAAACAACTATTTCACTATAAATGGAAAAGTTTTTTTAATAAAAAAATAACATTTAGAAAGTTTTTATCTGAATTAATAAATAATTATAGATTAGTAATAATTGAACATATAAATCCAAAAATTATCATAACATTTATTGATGATTCAGGTGCTTATCATTGGCTACAAAAAAATTGTAAAAATATTGAATTTTTTGCGATTCAAAATGGAAACAGATCAAATGCTCAACTAAAAAAATCAGATTATATTAATCATCAACATTATTTTTGTTTTGGAGATTATGAAAAAAATCACTTCACTAAATTTAATGTAAAAGTAAATAATTATTATTCGACGGGCTCGATTTTTGCAGATTATTATCATCAAAATAATCCTATAAAAGAAGTTAAGTCAAAATATGATATATGTATTGTTTCTATGTGGCCAACCCATAATAAAGAGCAATTTGATTCAGTAAAGTTGATGGATTCTTATATTAATCGATTTATAAAAGATTATAAACTAAAAGCGATAATATCATTAAGAACAAATGAAACATTAAAAAAATTATCCTATCATTATAACCCTCAAGAGTTAGATGAAAAAAGTTATTTTAAAAGTATTTATAGTAAAGAAATTTTATTTAATGAAAGAGACGAAGAGTCAATTTATGATATAATGCTGAATAGTGAATTAATTATAGGTTTTCTTACAACAACATTACGAGAAGCGTTTGGATGGGGTAAAAAAGCCATATATTGTGATTTTACTGGTACAAAGGACTATTTAACATTCAATGAAAAATTATTATTTACTAAACCTAATTATGATACTTTTAGTCAAAATTTATATAAATTATTAAATGAGCCAAATGAGGATTACATAGAGCGTACGAGGGAATATGCTAACTATGTCATGAATTTTGATTTAGAGTTTCCAGCTCATAAAATTATAAGAGACAAAGTTAATCAATATATATAAAAGTTGTCATTTATAAAAAATTCATCAATTTTTTTTATTTCAAATATTCTAGCAACAGGTATAACAATTGGGTCTTTACCAGTTTTAACTAGGTATTTAACACCTCAGGACTATGGTGTTCTAGCACTATTTCTCACATTTGGTCAAGTTTCTGTAGGAATAACATCTTTAGGTTTAAGTACTGCAACATATAAATATTTTTTTGATTATAAGAATAATCGAAAAACATTTAAAATTATCAATACAACTAATATTTTTACTAACTTATTTATATTTATCATTATTGGGTTGTTGATAAATTATTTTTCACCATTGATAAGTGAAAAAATCTTTGATAAAAAAATAAATCCCGGTTTAATTAATTTATCTTTTCTATGTGGATGTTTAAATTATTTTAATTTTTATTTTTATCAGTTATTTATAGCACAAAAGAAAGCTACACTTTTTGGCATTTTAACAGTGGGCCAATCCTTAATTAGATTAATATCGGTATTGCTACTTATTTATTTTTATTCATTCAAATATATGGCCTTGATATATGGTTTGTTAATAAGCAATATAATAATTTTATTAGCTCTGTTAATCGCGAATAGAAATTTAATTACCAAAAAATATTCAATTAATTTTTTTGTGCAATCTGTAAAATTATCCTATCCTCAGATACCTACATTAATTCTTGGCCTTTTATATGCTTCTTTTGATCGGATAATGTTAAATAAAATAGGTGGAGTTGGTTCTGTTGGTGTTTATTCATTTGGTGCCAAGTTTGGCAATTTAATTAAGTTTGTAAATGATTCATTTGGGAATGTATTTGGTCCTTTTTTTCAAGAGCAAAGTAAAAACGATGCTTTTAAGAATTCAAAAAATATAATTGATAGATTTTTATTTATCGCCTCACTAATATTATTTGTTAGTGTTGCGATGATTCTTTTTGCTGAAGAGATAGTAAAATTATTTACAACACCAGCATTTTATCCATCAATGTTTGTAATTCCCATTTATATATTTTATCATTTATTTGGTGTCTTGGGAATATTAGCAACTAATCAATTATTAAAAGCAGAAAAATTAATTTCCGAAATACCAACTTCAATTATTAGTCTATCAATTAATATTTCGCTTAATTTTTTTCTAATTCCAATATACGGTATAATTGGTGCTGCAATAGCTACAGCAATTGCAGCTTTAATAAATAATTCAATTTTGCTTTATTTTGGTTTTAAAGCATTCCCCATCAAAAACTTTAAATTAAAATATTTGATATATATTTATTTAATCGCAATTGTTTTTTCAGTTTTATCTTATTCATTAATGATAATAGATCTTTATTGGTTAAATAAAGTGCTAATTAAATTAGCACTAATTATTAGCATACTTTTTTCTTTATATAAATTAAACTATATAAATCAATCAAAGATAAATAACTTATTTCAAATTATTAAAAGCTATTGATTATGGATGCGATAATATTAGCAGGAGGTTTTGGTACTAGGCTCAAGACTATTAGCAAAGGAGTGCCAAAATCATTAATGCCTATTGGGAATAAAGTTTTTTTAGATATATTAATTGATAGATTAATATTCTCTAAAATAGATAATATTTATTTGAGCCTTCATTATAAATCTGAATTATTTATAAATTATATTTCACACAATAATAAAAAGAAAAAATTAATTCCTATCATTGAGCCTAAGCCATTAGGCACAGGTGGAGGCATAAACTATGTTGTAAATAATTCATCAATATCTGAATGTTTTTTTGTTATTAATGGAGATACATTTTCAAATATTAATTATGATATGATGAATGAAGCATATGCCACGTCTAATTATGATTGTATGGTAGGAATATCTTTTGTTAATAATTGTTCTAGATTTGGTAAAATTAATTTTAATAATAATCAATTAATTGGATTTGATGAGAAATCTTCTTACTCAAAAGGGTGGATTAATAATGGTATTTATATTATGAATAAGCAGATATTTCGAGGCTTTAAAGGAAATTTTTCTCTTGAGCATGATGTTTTTCCGAAATTTATTAATGAAAAAAAAGTTGGTATCTTTAAAGTACTAAATGACAACTTTTTTGATATAGGTATCCCTAATGATTATAAAGAATTATATAAGCAATTAGCACAAGGAGTTAGAAATGAAAGAGTTTAAAATTGAAGATAAAATTTTAGGTGATGGTCATCCAGTATTTTTTATTGCTGAAGCGGGTGTTAATCATAATGGCTCAATTGAATTAGGTAAAAAACTTGTTGATATTGCAGCTGAGGCAGGAGCGGATGCAGTAAAATTTCAAACATTTATAACAGATAATATAATTACGCCAGAGGCTCCTAAATCAACATATCATATTGAAACGACAGGCGATGATAGCAGTCAAACATGGTATGATTTATTGAAAACACAAGAAATGTCTAAACAAATGCATGTAGAACTAATTAATTATTGTCAAAAAGTTGGAATAATCTTTTTAAGTACACCATATGATGCTGAAAGTGTAGACTTATTAGATGAATTGGGAGTTGCTGCATTCAAGATTGCATCTACAGATACCAATAATATCCCTTTGTTAAAATATATTGCAAAAAAAGCTAAGCCACTTATTCTTTCTACGGCTATGTCAAATATGAAAGAAGTAAAAGAATCAGTAGTAGCTATAAGAGATGAAGGGCTTGAAGAGCTTGCTGTTTTACAATGTACTGGTAATTACCCATCAAAAACTGATGATTCAAACCTAAGAGTTATTAGTTCTTATAAGAGAAAATTAAAATGTATAGTAGGTTATTCTGACCATACTCCTGATTTAATTAATGCGGTTGCAGCGACTGCTTTAGGGGCTAAAATTTATGAAAAACATTTTACTGTAGATAAATCTTTGCCAGGCCCAGATCATCGAATGTCATTGAATTTAGAGGAATTAAAAAGTACCATTCAAATTATTAGAGATACAGAAAAATCACTTGGAAACACTGAAAAAGAAGTTTTGAATTGTGAGAAAGAAAATCGAGGTAAGCTAAGGAAAAGTATAATTACAACTTGCGATATATCAATTCATTCAGAAATAAAAAAAGAAATGATAACTATTAAAAGACCTGGCTATGGTATGCCACCCGTAATGATCGACACTATAATTGGTAAAAAGATAAATAAGAATATATCAAAAAACAGTCCATTAACTTTTGATGATATTAGCTAAAGAAATGAACTTTTCAGGAATTGATAAGAGAATTATTAGCAAAGCCATTCTTATTAGGAGGTGTGAGCAAAAATTATTGGAGCTTTTTAAAGAGGGTCAAGTTAATGGAACTGTACATACATGTGTTGGGCAAGAATTTATTGGAGCCGTATTGAGTGAAGAGATAAAAAGTAATGATACTATTTTTTCTAACCACCGTGGTCATGGTCATTTCATTGGAGCGACAGATAACCTCGAAGGATTGATTGCTGAGGTAATGGGTAAAGTATCGGGCGTCTCCTCAGGAATTGGAGGTAGTCAGCATTTGTATTCTGAGAATTTTTTTTCAAATGGCATCCAAGGCGGGTTAATGCCAATTGCAGCTGGCTATGCATATAAGAAAAAAATTGAAGAGTCAGATGGAATTTCAGTTATTTTTATTGGTGATGGCACTCTCGGAGAAGGAATCTTATATGAAACACTAAATATAATTTCTAAGTGGGAACTTCCCTTGCTAGTCATAGTTGAAAATAATTATTATGCTCAATCAACTAGTATGAAAAGTGTAATTGCGGGTGAAATAAAGAATAGAGCTGAGGCATTCAATATAAAATATAACCAAGCGAATACCTGGGATTGGAGGGCTATGGTGCATTCCTTTTCTGATTCTTTTTCTCATGTAAGAAATAATATTAAACCTCTCATTCTAGAAATTGAAACATATAGATTAAATGCACATTCAAAGGGCGATGATAATAGGAATAAGTCTGAGATAGAAGAGTTTCATAAAAAAGATCCATTGAATATTATTTTAAATGAAAACAAAAAGTTTTTTGCACAAGAAGAAAATTTGATAAATAAAAGAATTAATGATGCAGTTTCCTCGGCACAAAATGATAAAAATTGTGATTATAATATTAAACATCAAAAAATGGAAAGTGTCATTAAATGGCAAAAGCCAAATTATGAGTCTGATGCAGTATCCAAACTGATATATTTATCATTAAATGATCAATTTAAATCAATTAAAAAAACAATATTAATTGGTGAGGATGTTGAGGGTGAATATGGGGGAGCATTTAAAGTAACAAAAGATTTAAGCATAAAATATCCAGGCAAAATTAAAAATACCTCAATAAGTGAGGCTGTAATTATTGGTATGGGGACTGGTCTTGCGATGAACGGCTACATTGCAATTGTGGAGATTATGTTTGGAGATTTTTTATCATTAGGTTTTGATCAAATAATTAATCATGCATCTAAATTTTGTCAAATGTTTGGTAGTAAAATCAAAATACCTCTAATAATTCGAACTCCTATGGGAGGTAAAAGAGGATATGGTCCGACACATAGTCAATCTATAGAAAAACATTTTCTTGGCATTCCTAATTTAGATGTGATTGCATTAAATGAAATAATTTCCCCAAAGGATATTTACAAAAATATTTTTTCAAATGCAGTTAATCCAACATTAGTAATCGAAAATAAATTATTATATACTAAAAAATTAAAAAATAAGACTGTATTAGGATTTGATCTGGTAATATCTGATGAATTATATCCAACTGTAAAAATATCTCCAATAGATAATAAACCAGATATTACTATCTTTTGTTATGGAGGTATATTTGATGAAGTTGAAATTGCAGCTGAACAAGTTTTTTATGATGAAGAAATACTTTGTGAGGTAATATGTCCAACAATTATTAACCCACTAAATCATTTTCCAATCATTGATTCGGTGAAAAAAACAAAAAAATTATTAATAGTTGAAGATGGACCCTCAATAGCATCTTTAGGTTCTGAGGTTATGTCAATTATTTTACAAGAATTAGATGAATGCATAAGTGCAAAAAAAATAGGATTTAATGGAATTATACCCTGCTCTGCTGTAGCTGAAAAAAAAATCACTGTTAATGCAAAAAAAATAGAGAAAAAAATAATAGAAGTATGTAATGAAAAATAGAATAATAATTAATATACCCAAAGATAATGTTAATGATGAAGAATGCAGGTTAATTGAATTAACTTTTAATAATGGAGATAAAATAAATAAAGGAGATGTTATTGCTGTATTTGAAACTTCAAAAGCCACCTTTGATATTACTGCAGAGGTAAATGGATATATTTATTTTACTGCAGCTTTGAATGATGTAATGCCCATTGGCTCTCCATTTTGTATTATTAGTAAAAATCAAGAAAAAAATCATGATTACGAAAAACTACTTGATTACAAAGATGATGAAATTGATATAAATAAAAATAATGATAAAATTATTTCAAAAAGTGCTCTTTCTTTAATAAAAAAATATTCAATTAATATAGATTTAATAGAAAAAGACGGATTAATAAAAAAATCTGATGTTGAAAATTTTTTAAATAAAAAAACCTCTTTAGATAAAAGAATTGAAAGTTTAATTGTAGATCAAAAAAAAGAAAATATAATTATTGTGGGTGCTGGCGGACATGCTAAAATGATTATAGATATTATTAATGATTTAAAGGAATTCAATTTAATTGGAATTGTTGATGCTGGTTCAATCATTGGGGCTAATACAGAGGCCTCTAAAAGTATTTTAGGTATTCCTATAATTTGTGATTATTCCCAATTAGATATGTTGTATAAAAAAGGTATTAAAAATGCAATAAATGCAGTGGGTTTTATAGATTCACATAAAGAACGAGAAATGGTATTTAATAAGCTAATTGATATTGGATTTAATCTGCCAAATATAATACACAGAACAGCAATAATAGAACCCTCTGTCAAGCTTGGTAGTGGCAATCATATTCTGGCTAATTCATTAATTGGTAGTGCTTCAACCATAGGAGATAATAGTATTATTAATTCGGGCAGTATCATTACCCATGATGTCAATATTAAAAATAACGTTCATATTACTCCAGGAGTATTAATCGCTGGTTATGTAAAAATTTCATCAAATACAATTATTGGAATGGGGTCAACTTTGCATTTTAAAATTAATATTGGATCTAATGTAAAAATTCATAATGGATCAAATATCATTGGAGATATTACAAATAACTCAATTATAAAGAATGGATAATAGCTCAAGTATATATATTTCAACTACTTTTGCAAAAGATAATTCGAAGTTATCAGATGTAATAAGTCAATGTTCCAATGGCGGTATTAATAATGTTGAATTAGGATCAAATCATTGCTACGAAAAGAATTACAATTACCTACACCAGCTACCTTTGAACTATTTAATCCACAATTATTTTCCTATCCCAAAAGATTCATTCGTATTAAATATCGCGTCATTTAATTCAGTTATTAGAGAAAGAAGTATAAAACATATATACAAAGCTATTGATTTTTGTGATTCTATTGGTGGTATGTTATATACATTTCACCCAGGATTTCTAACTGATCCAGAGGGGTCAAATATCACTCAGAACAATTATGATTTTATTTGGAATGACAATGAGCTTGATATTTCAAATTATGATAAAGCTTTAAACCTTATGTATAGTTCTTTAGATAAAATTGTAGAATATGCTACTAAAAAAAGCATTAAAATTGCGATTGAGACAGAAGGATCAATTACTAAAAAAGATCATTTATTAATGCAAAGGCCAGAAGAATACTTACAATTTATTAATCGTTATAAAAATTCTGATATATCTATAAACTTAAATATAGGCCATCTAAATCTTGCTTCCAGGGCATTTAACTTCAGTCCATTTGAATTTGTTGATCTAATCAAAAATTATATTGTAGCAATGGAATTGAGTCATAATGATGGATTGCAGGATCAACATTTGCCCCTTAAAAAAGATGGATGGTATTGGGATATAATTCTTGATTCAAGTTTTAAGAATACATTTAAAATTCTTGAGTTTAGAAATACTTCAATCAATGATATTTTGAGTAATATCAAAATATATAAAGAAAAATTAGATGCAGTTTAAAAAACTGAAAGAAATTTCTTTTCATTATAAGACTCCTATAAAAAAAGTACTTAAAGTATTTAATAAAACTGCCACCATCACAGAAAATAAAGGTTTTGGTCTAGTAATAGATGATAAAAATAAATGCATTGGAGTTATTAGCGATGGGGATATTCGTAATAAAATTGTACTTGGATTAGATATTAATTCACCTGTCAAAGATGCGATGAATAAGAATTATGTTTTTGTAAAAGATAGTGATAACCACCATACTATCTTACGTCAGTTTGATAAAAAAATTACTAATTTGCCAGTTTTGGATAAAAATGGATTTCCAATTGATCTTTATCAATACTCAAAATTTTTACCATCAACTAGAATTGAGTCAAAAATCATTCGGGCTCGAGTTCCTGTTAGGATTAGTTATTCTGGAGGTGGCACAGATTTTAGCAATTATATAAATACAACGAGGTCTGAAGTTTTAAGTTCAACAATAAACAAATATTGTACAGCATCAGTAATTGTTCGGGATGATTATAAAATTAATATAAGAAGTAAAGATTTAAATATAAATTATAGAGCTAGTTCATTTGATCAAATAAAATTTGGAGACAAATTAGATTTAATTAAAGCTGCGATTAAAATAATGGAACCAAATTATGGATTTGATTTAGAAACTTATGCAGAATTTTTGCCGGGGACAGGACTTGGTGGATCATCGGCATTAGTCGTTGCAGTACTTGGTGCATTGAATTATTTCCAAAATGAAAATCAATTAGATATTTATCAGCTTTCTGATCTTGCATATCAGGTAGAACGAATTGATATGAAAATATCAGGTGGATGGCAAGATCAATATGCAACTGCTTTTGGAGGATTCAATTGGATAGAATTTAGAGAAAATGAGGTAATTGTTAATCCGCTACATTTGAGAAGAGAAACTTTACTTGAGTTAGAATATAATTTCATGTTATTTAAATTAGGTAAAAGTAGAAGCTCATCTAATATTCAAAAAACTCATAATAAGAATATTGATAGTAATAAGTCACTTTTTAAAAAAATGAATTCATTAACAATCCTCATGAAAGATTCATTATTAAAGGGTGATGTAAAATTGTTTGCTGACTTACTTCATCAATCTTGGATACTAAAGAAAAAAATGAATAATAAGATTACAAATAGACTAGTTGATGATTGTTATAATACTGCAAAAAGCTTAGGTGCTTTAGGAGGTAAGCTTTTGGGCGCAGGAGAGAGCGGATATTTGCTTCTTTATGTTTCCCCTTTATACCAATTGCAGGTTAGGGAGGCATTAAAAGAAAAAGGAGTAAATCAAGAAATGTTTAAATTTGACCAGAATGGTTTAGAAGTTTGGTCAACAAAGAGATAAATTATTTGTGAGTTATAAAATATTAGTTACTGGAGGAGCAGGCTATATAGGTTCTGTTTTTGTTCCTAGATTATTAGATAAAAATTTTGAAGTGACAGTGATTGACAATTTTATGTTTAAACAAGATAGTTTATTAGATGTTTGTCACCACCCAATGCTAAACATTTTAGTTGATGATGTAAGAAATGAAGCATTATTGAAAAAGGAGGTTCTAAAATCAGATATTATTATTCCATTAGCAGCTATAGTTGGAGCTCCAGCTTGTGAAAAAGATAAATTATTAGCAACATCATTAAATCAAACTCAAATAGAAAATATTGCCAATTGGCTATCTAGCGATCAAATGCTCCTATATCCTGTTACAAATAGTGGCTATGGCATCGGAGCTGATGGCGTTTACTGTACTGAAGAAACACCTTTAAACCCAATTTCTCATTATGGTATTACCAAAGTATCTGCTGAAAAAACATTACTTGAAATGGGTAATGCGGTAACATTTC
>MDTG01169117.1_pt1 | contig 22096 bp, 21 predicted proteins | sample 811421 | NCBI WGS metagenome assembly MDTG01 (sample SAMN05326645, study PRJNA326480) | marine metagenome | isolation source: seawater | place: Pacific Ocean: South East | collected 2011
TAGTAGACCACTACGTTGATAGGCTGGGTGTGGAAGCGCGGTAACGCGTGGAGCTGACCAGTACTAATAGCTCAATTGGCTTGATTTATGCACTGAAAATAATTTTTAATAAAACTGATTGATAAATCTCTTTACTGTTCAAAGTATGAACGTTATATTGTTCAAGAATTGAACATATGAAAATCCCTTTTGGATATCCTATAATTTCAAAGAAAGAAAAAAAATCTGTAGCTAAAGTTCTCAGTAACCCAATTCTAGTACACGGGCCAAAATCTCAACAATTTGAAAAAAACTTTGCATCATACACAAAATCACCTTATGCTATTTCAGTTTCTTCTTGCACCGCAGGTATGCACTTATTTTACTTTAGTCTTGGTTTCAAAAAAGGTGATGAAGTAATCGTTTCATCGCAAACTCATGTGGCAACTGCTCACGCAATTGAATTAACCGGAGCAAAAGCAGTTTTTGTTGACTCGGAGCACTCTACTGGCAATATCGATATTTCCAAAATAGAAAAATGTATCAATAAAAAAACAAAAGCCATAACTATTGTTCACTATTTAGGTATGCCAGTTGACATGATTAAAATTATGAGAATAGCAAAAAAATATAATTTATATGTTTTGGAAGATTGTGCTTTAGCATTAGGAGCTACAATTAAAAATAAACATGTTGGTTTATTTGGTGACGCCGGTGTATTTTCGTTTTATCCTGTTAAACATATTACTACTGCCGAAGGGGGTATGATAATAACAAGAAATAAAAAATTAGCAGAAAAAATCAAAATCAATAAAGCATTTGGTGTTAATAAAGTTTTTTCTAAAAGAAAAATTCAAGGAATGTACGATGTGCTTTCTTTAGGCTTAAATTACAGGATGAGTGAAATTCACGCAGCTATTGGTATAGAACAATTAAAAAAATTTAAAAATTTTTTAAAGATAAGAAGGAACAACTTCTTTTTTTTAAATAAATTTTTTAAAAAATTAAAAACAGACATCCAGGTTGCATATCTAGATCACAAATACTTAAAAAGCTCATTTTATTGTTTCACAATAATTTTAAATGATCAGCTTTATAAGTTTAGAAATGAAATTATTTTAAATTTAACTAAGAAGAAGATAGGCACAAGCATCTATTATCCTCATCCAGTTCCAAGATTAGATCATTATAAAAAAAAGTATGGATATTTAAAAAAAAAATTCAAGTATGCCGAAATATTTAGTGATCGCAGTATATGCTTGCCTGTGGGGCCCCATTTAGGCATAAAAGAACTAAAGCACTTGGCCAACGTATTTTTAATTACTTTATATGAGCTTAAAAAAAAATATAATCTTTAATTATGAAAAAAAAAATAGCAATAGTCGGCGGTGCAGGCTTTATAGGTCATAATTTAGCACTAGCTTTAAGTTCTAAAGGTCATGAGGTTTCAATAATTGATAGCTTAGGTGTAAATAATTTAATTACGGTTTTAGGTAATAACAATTCCTCAGGAACAAAAAAACTAGACAAAGTTATTCTTAACGAGAGAATAGATCTTATTAACAATAAAAAAATTAAATTTCACATACTAGATGCAAGAGATTACCATTTATTATCTAGAACTTTAGACTCAATTGCTCCTCAAGTTATTATTCATTTAGCTGCAGTTTCACATTCAAACCAATCTAACAAAGATCCATATAATACATTTGATCACAGTCTAAGAACTTTAGAGAATAGTTTAGACAACGCTAAAAATAGAGTAGAGCATTTTATATATCTGTCCTCAAGCATGGTATATGGGAATTTTGTAGCTCAAGAAGTTAATGAAGAGACACAGTGCAATCCAATTGGAATTTATGGAGCCTTAAAATTTGCAGGTGAAAAACTAGTAATAGCTTATAATCAAGTTTTTAACTTGCCTTTTACCATTGTAAGACCTTCTGCGCTTTATGGAGAGAGATGTATAAGTAGAAGAGTAGGTCAAGTATTTATGGAAAAGGCTTTTTTTAATGAAACATTAGAAATAGAGGAGGAAGGAAAGTCAGAATTAGACTTTACTTATATTGAAGATTTTACTTCAGGAGTTTTAAAGATTATCGAGAAAAAAGAGTCTTTAAATCAAACTTTTAATATAACTTACGGTGAAGCTAAACCAGTAAAAACTTTAATCGATATACTAAAAAAATATTTCCCAAAGCTAAAAGTAGTTAACAAAAATAAAGATAAACTGATGCCTAAAAGAGGAACTTTGTCAGTTGAAAAGGCAAAATCAATAATTGGGTATGCTCCAAAATGGAGCTTAGAAAAAGGGTACGAAAGATATATCAGTTGGTATAAAGACCTTTTTGATAGAAATTATTCTAAATAATGAATTTTCAGGAAATAAATAAAAAAAATACACCTTTTATTATTGCAGAAATTGGAAACAATCATGAGGGAAATTTTAACACTGCAGTAAAGTTAATATACGCTGCAAAAAACTCCGGAGTAGATGCAGTTAAATTTCAAACATTCAAAACTGAGTATTACGTAAATAACCTGGAAAAAAAAAGGTTTAAAAAGCTGAAAAAATTTGAACTAACGAAGGAACAATTTGTAAAATTATCTATTATTGCCAAAAAAAATAAATTGAAATTCATATCAACTCCTTTTGACCTACAAAGTGCAAATTTTTTGAAAAAAATCGTAAATATTTTTAAGATTTCTTCTGGAGATAATAATTACTTTGATTTAATTAAAAAAGTATTTAAATATGGAAAACCTACTATAATTTCTACAGGTTTAACTGAAATTACTGATTTAAAAAATATTATTCAACTCGCTAAAAAAAAAAAATTTAATCTAAAAAAACTTGCTATGCTACATTGTGTATCAAGTTATCCAGTGGAGGATAAAAATGCAAATTTAAAGTCGATAAGATTTATGCAGAAGAGATTGCCAGTTACAATCGGATATTCTGATCATACTTTAGGAATGGCTGCATCTTTAACTGCTGTTTCCTTAGGGGCAAAAATTATCGAGAAACATTTTACACTTGATAATAATTATTCAAACTTTAGGGACCATAAACTTTCATTAAATCCCAAAAACATGAAATTAATGGTATCGGAAGCAAAAAAAATTCCAAATATGCTTGGTAAAGAGAATAAAAAACCAAATAAAACTGAACTTAAAACATTAAATCAGATGCGAAGATCAATTTATGCAAAAAAAGATCTTAAAAAAGGAGACATTTTATTAGTTGATGACTTAAAGATTGTTAGACCATTCGTTTACTTAAAACCAAATGACATTGAGAAAATTTTAGGAAAAAAAATTAAAAAAAATGTAAAATCTGGGTACCCGATTAATTTAAAAAAATAAGAATGATAGTAATTGTTATTCCAGCAAAAAATAAATCGAGAAGGTTACCAAAAAAAAATATGACTAAAGTTTTTGGAAAACCTTTAATATACTTTACAATTGACTATGCAAGAAAATCGAAAATTGCAGAAAAAATAATTGTTTCTTCCGAGTCTAATGAGATATTAAACTATTCGAAAAAAAATAATTTGGAAACTGTGAAGAGACCAACAAGCTTATGTGGCGAAACCCCTATAATTGATGTTTACAAACATGTATATAAAAAACTTAAAAAGAAATATAAAATTAAGACTTTAGTAGGATTACAACCAGACCATCCTGATCGAAAGCTTAGTTTAGACAAAGTAATAAAAATTTTTTTTAAAAAAAAATTAGATTTTCTTTACAGTAAAGACAAATTTGGTGATAAAAATGGTGCTCATTATATACTTTCAAAAAAAGTACTTGACGGCAGGAAAAATTTTAAAAAATCCTATGTTATTGATAACTGTACAAATGTACATTTAAAAAAAGATTTAAAATTAGTGAAAAAAAATCTAAGAAGAAAAAAATTATGAAACCATTAATTTTGTCTTCATTGGATTTAAGTTCTATACCTGAAGTTACAAAAGAGTTAAAAAAAAAATTCCGTATTAAATATTCAGTGAATTCTAGAAAAAAAACAAAGAAATTGATATCTTCAAGTCTTATATACTTATCTTCAGCATCAGTTAAAGTTGATAAAGATTTATTAAAAAAAGCAATTAAACTAAAATTTATCTTTAGTCCATCAACAGGTACGGATCACCTTGATTTAAAAGAAATTAAAAGAAAAAAAATTAAATGTTCAACTATAACTAAAGAATTTAAACTATTAGATACCTTTACAGCCACCTCAGAGTTAACTTTTGCTTTAATTTTAAATTTATATAGAAAAATAATTCCAGCTAGCAATGATGCAAAAAATGGTATTTGGTCAAGGGAAAAATTTACTGGTACTCAGTTGCAAAGTAAAACTATTGGTATACTCGGAATGGGGAGATTAGGAAAGATTACTTCAAAAATTGCATTAGGGTTTGGTATGAAGGTTTTAGGTTGTGATACAAAAGTTAAGAAAATTAGAAATGTTAAAATGGTGTCAATTCAAAAGTTATTTAAATTATCAGACGTCATCAGCATCCATTTGCATCTTAATAAAAACACTCGGAATTTAGTAAATATGAAACTACTTAAGACAATGAAACGTACTTCGATACTTATAAACACCAGCAGAGGAGGAATTATTGATGAACGTGACTTGGTTTATGCATTAAATAAAAAACTAATTGCAGGCGCAGGTTTGGACGTAATAGATGGGGAATGGTTATCCATATCAGAATTACTTAACCATAAACTTATTAAACTATCAAAAAATAGGAATAATCTGATTATTGTACCACATATTGGAGGGTCTACTTTTGAGAGTATATCAGGAGCAAGAAGATTTATTTGTAAAAAAATATTAAAAGATTATAAAAAAATTATAAAAAAAATTTGATATGAAATATTGTAAAAAATGTATTTTGCCAGACTCCAGACCTGGAATTTTTTTGGACAATGAAGGGATTTGCTCAGGTTGTAAAGGACATATTTTAAAGGATAAAATTAATTGGAACAAAAGATATAAAGAATTATTAAAAATAATTAAAGATGCAAAAAAAAAATCAACAAATTATCATTGCATTGTTCCGATTAGCGGAGGGAAGGACAGTTGGTATCAAGTAATCTTAGCTAAAAAACTAGGATTAAAAATCCTTGGAATAACTTGGAAAACTCCTGCAAGAACACCTCTTGGAGAAAAAAATTTAATTAATCTTTTACAGAAATTAAAAATAGATCATATAGATTACAGTATATCTCAGGACGTGGAAAAAAAATTTATGATAGCGGCTTTTGAGAAATCTGGAGATTCAGGGTTACCAATGCATCTAGCTATTTTCTCTATCGCGAGAAGACTAGGCTCACAGCTCAAAATACCTTTAATAATTTGGGGTGAAAACTCACAATTGGAATACGGTGGGACCAAAGAAGACCAATTAAGAACGGACTTGGATAGCCATTGGGTAAAGAAACATGGATGCATGCAAGAAAAAAGTGCCAAAGACTGGATAGGAATAAATAAACTTAACTCAAGAGATCTTATACCCTATCAGTCCCCTAAAATAAAAGATTTTCAATCGAGATCGATTTTTTTAGGATCTTTTATAAAATGGAACAGTTTTAAAATTAAAGACTTTGTAAAAAAATATGGATTTAAATTTCACTTAAATAAGGGAAAAGTAGGAGCGTGGAATTTTGCTGATGTAGATTGCGATTTTATTTCACTTCACCATTTACCAAAATGGCATAAATTTGGAATTACGAGAGATTTTGACAATCTATCTGTTCAAATAAGATATGGATTGATATCGAGGAAAGCTGCTTTAAAGAAGTTAAAAAAAGAAGGTCTAAAGACTCCTCATAATGATATTAAAAAGTTTTGTTCTTTTGTAGGAAAATCACAAAAATGGTTTTGGAAAACTTGCGAAAAGTATAGAAACAAAAAAATTTGGTATAAAGAAAAAGGTAAATGGAAAATAAAAGATTTTATTATTAAGGATTGGAATTGGAATGAGAATAAAAAAAATTCATCCGCCTAGAACTTTCCAAGTAGGTAAAAAAAGAAATAAAATTTTTTTAAAAGATACAGTACATATAAAAATCAGTGAGAAAGAAAAAATATTTTTACCATTACCAAATAACTCCCCCCTAAAATTTGAATTTAAAAAATGGGGTTTTATTCTTGAAAATAATATTAAAAAAAATAAAAAAAATATTAATTACAAATTTTTTGGCACAAATAGCAGAAAGATGCATTTAATATGTTATTTTAAAAAATTTGAGAAAAAATTTTACAAATATTGTAAAGACGAAAATTTGAAAATAGTTAATATAAATAAATTTATAAATGAAATTTAAAAAAAATAAAAAAAATATTACTGTGAGGTTGAACAAAGATGAACAATTAACTTTTTTATTTAAAAAATCAAATTACGATATTGCAAAAAAAAACTGGGGCTATTACATTTCGCCATCTTTACAAACTAGATGCTTAAAAGCAGGTTTAAAAGGAGTAATAATTTCTAATCAAACTAGTTTAAAATTTGCATTTGTTCACAAAAGTAAAATCAAAATATTTTTGAGTTATGTAAAATCGAATAATTTTAAAGTTGTATCGTGGATATATACACCAAAACATTTTTCTAAATTTTTTAATAAAAGATAATAAATATATGTGTGCAATAGCTGGAATATTTGGTCAAAAGAATAATAACGAGACTTTACTTAAGATTATGCTTTCCATGATGCCTCACAGGGGTCCAGATTTTTCTAATACTATGAAATTTGATGAGGGGTTCATTGGCCATAATAGACTTTCAATTATTGACACTCATCAAAGAGCCAATCAACCTATGAAATCAAATGATAAAAGATTTGTTATTGTTTTTAATGGAGAAATTTACAACTATTTAGAGCTTAGGAATCAGCTTTGTTCTTTTTATGATTTTAAAACAAAAGGTGATACTGAAATTATTCTGGCGGCTTTTAAAAAATGGGGAATAGAGTCTTTAAACAAGTTTAACGGTGCTTTTGCGTTTTGCATTTATGATAAAGAAAAAAAAAAAGCCTATTTTGCAAGAGATAGATTCGGTCAAAAACCGTTATTCTTTTGGCAAAGAGGAGATGAATTGTACTTTTCATCTGAAATAAAAGCCTTTATTGGCGCAGGATATGTTCCTCAGGAAAACTTATTAGTATGGCATGATTATTTAATAAATTCAGATACAGATACCTCCAGAGACACTTTTTTTAAAGATATTTTTCAATTACTACCAGGTGAAGTGGTTATCTATGAAAAAAATAAAAAATTAAATTTTAAAAAATGGTATGATTTAGAAAAACGATTAAAAAATAACACTATAATTGATAAATCCGAAATTTACAAAAGTCTTGCAAGATCAGTAAAGCTTTGCTCTAGAGCGGATGTTCCACAAGCAATATCTCTTTCAGGGGGATTAGACTCCAATATTTTATTAAGTTTATACGACAATGAAAAAATTTTGGATAATTTACCAAAAACATTTTCAGTTGAATTTGGCAAAGATTTTTCAGAAAGAGAATTTTTTACTGCATCAAATGAAAGATTTAAGAATGACAATCAGATTATTGATTTTACAGTTGATGACTTCTTAAAATCTATAAAACCAATCATCTGGCATTTAGAGTCACCTTCTGGTGGATTAATGAATTGTGCATTATCAAAAGTTTGTCATATGATACAGAAAGATGGAATAAAGATTGTTCAAGACGGAACTGGCTTAGATGAAATTTTTGGCGGATATGAGATCCATCATTTAGGATATTTACATAGCCTTAAAAATGAATCCGAAAAAAGTTATTCAAAAGCTTTAGAATTATTTGCAAAGAATTGGGGGTACTCACTAACAGAGTCAATTCAAAAAGTTGAGGATTATCAAAATTCTTTTAGTAAAACTATTGATGGATATAAGATAAATACAGTAAATGTATTCACAGAAACTTTTTTTAATTTGAAAAAAATAAATGAAAGTCATTTTCTTCCTCTTAAAAATTCAATGATTGATTTTATGGGTAGAACAAAAGTTCCCAGGAATAATAGGTTAAAAGATAGAGTAAGTATGGCGTTTAGTGTTGAATTAAGACTACCTTTTTTAGACCATGAACTAGCAGAGCTTGGTCTATCTTTGTCAAATGACTCTTATTTCACAAATGGGTACTCAAAGTCAATTTTGAGGGACTTAGTAAAAAATATTGTTCCTGAAAAAATTAGGACTCAAAAAAAAATGTCTATACAATCACCTCAAAATGAATGGTTAAGAAATCCAAAGGTAAAAAAATATATTGATGAAATAATAAATTCAGAAAGTTTTAAGTCTAGAAATATTTTTGATTATAAAAAAACAATAAATCTTTGGGAAAACTTTACAAATAAAAAATCAAAAACAAGTTTTTTTATTTGGCAAATAATTAATATGGAAGAATGGTTTAGGATTTTCATAGATAATAAAAATTTAAAAAATAATTATCAAATTAGTTTTAATAATTAGCAATAAATATGAACAACAAATTTAATATTATAGCAGTTCCGAGAAAAGAATATTTGAGTAAATCTATCGAAAATTTATTTTTAAAAAAAAGTGTATTTGACTCGATTTTTTTTAACTCAGAAAAAAAAACCAATTCATCGATTTACAAATATCATACTAGCAATTTGTACGTAAAAAAGAATATAAAGTTTTTAAAAAAAAAAAAAGAAATTTATTTAAAACAAATCTCACGGACACTAAATACTTTACATAATATTAAATGTGATAAAAATTATTGGAGAATTATTTTAGATAGTTGGTTAGTGCATGTTATTTCATCAATAAAAATAAGACTGGATGAATTAAAAAGTCTTAAAAAATTTGAAAAAAGGCTTTCAATAATAGAAAATAACTGTGATTATTTCTTTGGAAATACAGGAGATTTAATTAATAAAATTACAGTAGATGATAAATTTAATCAAAATTTTTACTCTAGGATTGCCAATCATCTGAAAATTAAAATTATTAAGAAAAAGCCAAAAAACAGAATATTTTTATTAGAAATTAAAAAAAATAGTTTGTTGATAAAGTTAATTAGAAAAATATTGTTTATTTACGCCCGTCTTTTTTCTCCTACATTATTGGTTGACTCTTATTTTAAAAATCCAGTTAAGATTTTTTTTCTAAGTTTTGGAAAAATAATTATTCTACCTTCAAAAATATTGAATTCTAATCTTACAAATAAAATAAATATGTCTCAAAGAAAAAAATTAGGGATTAAAGAATACGATGAATTTGACAGAGTTTTTAACTTATTCATAAAAAACTTTTTACCAAAGAGTTTTTTAGAAAATTATAAAATAATTAGAAGTGATATAAGTCAACTATCAGTGTATTTAAATAAAGCTGGCACTGCAACTGGAATTATCTTATCAGATACCTATAAAATTCTTGCAGCTGAGTTATACAAAAATAAAAAAAAATATTATGGTTTTCAACATGGTGGATATTATGGATTGCAAACTTTAAACCTTTTAGAAGATATTGAGAAAAAAAATTCTACAAAATATTTTTATTGGAATAATAAAAAAGGTTTAGGACTAAACTACTTACCAGTATTTAAGAAAATTTCTCTAAAAGAATTGAACAAGAATAAGAAAATAGTCTTGTATTTAAGTTTACAAAAAAAATATAATAACCGTTTAGAGTTTCAAATGGACTATAGTGATAATTTAAAAAATATAAATCAATACTTTAAACTTTATGACAATTTAAACCATTCTTTAAAAGAACATTTTTTTGTAAAAACTATTCCTAATCCTGGGTGGTGGAATTCATCAAAATTTTGGACAAATAAATATGATAGTGACATTAAAATTATAAATAATAAATCATCCAAAAATACATTAATTGAAACTAAATTATTAGTCACAAGCCAGATAAGTACACCTTTTATTGAGGCAATGTATACAGGAATACCTATTGTTGTTTTTGCAAAGTTGGATGAATATTCTTTCAAACCTAATGTGAAAAAATTATTTCTTAAATTAAAAAAAATCGGCGTAATTCATGATGATCCAATAAGCTGCTCAAAGTTTATTAACAAAAATTACTCAAATTTACTGAGTTGGTGGACACAGCCTTATGTTCAAAAAGAAATAAATAAGATTAGAAATTTACTTTTTACCGATAAAAAAGATTATTTAAAAGAAATTTTAAAAGAATTAAAATAATAACTTTAAATATTAATCAGGTTCTTTTTTTTGTATTTAAATACTTCGACTGAGCCTTTTTTACATCCCAAAAAAAATTTTTTGTTACTAAATTTTATTTCTCCAACTTTTAAGCTAATTTTACTCTGCTTTATTTTTATTATGTTTACTTGGTATTTTCTAAAATAAAAAAAAGCATTTGGATAAGGATCTTGAAGAGCTCTAACGAAAAAACTTAATTGAACCGAGTCAAGATTTTTCAAATCTATTAATGAGTCTTTAAAACTACGCTGCCTATAATATTTCACATTTTTTTTTGCTTGTTTCAATAAATTTTTGTTTCTCAATATATCTTTGATAGACCTAAAAACTAAATTTGGAAAAAGCTTATTAGAAATTCTGTGTAGGTCTTTAATTGTATAATAATTCTTGTTTAAAAAAGTTTTACTATTTACTATATCTCCTGTGTCAATACCGGAATCTATTTTTATTACTGAAAGTCCTATTTTTTTTTCGCCGTTTATCATTTGCCAATTTAAAGGTGAACCTCCTCTATAATGAGGTAATTTACCCGCATGACAATTTAAAGTTCCAAATTTATTTAAATTAATTATTTTTTCGTGAAAGATATATGGAAAACCACAAATAATATTTATGTCTGATTTATTTTTAATTATGTTTAATAATTTATGACTCTTTAAATTATTAATTATTGTAAATTTATAAGAGTTTTTTTTGAGAAAAGTAAAAATTTTTCTATCTAAATATTTTTTTGATAAAAAAATGTATTGAATATTAATTTTTTTCTTTTTTAAGAATTTTAAAACCTCAAGTCCTCGTAAACCATTAAAAAATAATATAACACGAATATTCTTTAGGTTTTTTAACATTATTTATATTATGGTTTAAATTTAATTATAATTAAAGAAATAATTAGATATAGTATTCATATTATTTATATGAGAAATACAAAATATATTACAAGTTACAAGCATTCACCGTATTCAAAAATAAGTAAAGCAAGAATTTTAAAAACAAAATTTATCTACCGTTATACAAAAAAACTCATTTCAAACAATAAAAATATTAAAGAAATTAATAACTTATGTGATCTTGGTTGCGCGAATGGGGAATTAATTTATTACTTAAATAAACAACTTAACACAAATTTCTTGGGCGTAGATAATGAAAAGAGGTTTATCATAACAGCCAAAAAATTATTTAAAAAGACCAAAAATGTTTCTTTCATCAAAAAAAACTTGTTTGACTTAAATAAAAAATTTGATGTGATAACTTGTTTAGGTACAGCAACAACTTTTTCATATATCAATGAACTTTTGAAAAAAATTATAAACTTACTCAAACCAAAGGGTTTAGCTGTTGTAGACGGTATATTTAATAAATATGATTGCGATTTAATTATAAAATATAAAGATAGTTCAAAAAAAGAATTAAATTTTTGGAATCATAATATAAACGTACATAGTCAAAAAACAATAAAACAAACGTTAGAAAAAATAGATAATATAAAATTTTTTTTTGTTGAAAAAAAAATTGATGTACCAATAAAAAAAAATAAAAAGAAACCACATAGCCATTGGTGGACGGAGACACTAAATAAGAACTATTATTTAACAAGTGGACTTCTCTTAAAAAAAAATCCAACGTTTTTAGTTATAAAAAAAAAATAATTTAAATTTTAAAGTACTTTACCTTTTCCCATTTCTTAGACGACATAGATTTTTCGATAGCCAATGATACTGACATAGCGTCGAATATTTCTTGTTTTTTTACAAGTGGTTTAATTTTAGGATTATGCAAAGAGTTTATAAAAGAAGATAAAACTTTGCTCTTCATTTTATTGGTAAAATTTATTGATTTTTCTTTAGGTTTTTTATCACCTCTGTTTCTGAAGTAAAAATAACTTTTATATTTTTGAAAGAAACTTTTTTTCGTACCAAACATTTCCAATGAATGATGATGTGGTGTTACGGAACTAAAATTTGAATTAATTTTTGCAGTCATACCATTACTAAATTTTAATAACGCTACTACGTTGTCGTTAAATCTAAAATTCGTTCCTTTTGTTGAAATATTGTTACCGATAGAAATTACTTTTTCAACTTTTTGATTAGTTAACCATAAAATTAAATCAATGATGTGAAGACCTCCTCCTAAAGTAACAGAGTAAAAGGGAATTTTTCCTCTCCAGCCTTTCGTAATTTTTAAAATTCTTCCATAATTATAACTTCCTTCAACATGATAAATCATACCCATTTTCTTTTTCTCAATATTTTTTTTAAGTTCAACAAATTGAGGAGAGTTTCTTAAAACTAAATTGCTCGAAAACTTAATTTCCTTGTTTCTTTTCATTGCTAAAAAAATTTTTTTTAGTTCTTTGATGTTTAAACAAAATGGCTTTTCGACAAAAAAATGTTTTTTTGTTTTAATACACTTAAATATATTTTTGAAATGGTAATTATCATATGATGAAATACAAACTAGATCTATCATGGGATTTTTAAATATTTCATTTGAGTTACTAGTAAAAATACAATTTTTATAATTATTTTTAATTAAAATATTTTTTTTTGGATTGTAATCAGAAACTATCATTAATCTAGAAGAATTATTTTTATAAATATTTTTTGCGTGAAATTCTCCTACACCTAAACCAATAACAGCTGAGTTTATTTTTTTCTTTTTACTTTTCATGAATTCAAAATCATAAGCTCCAAAATTTAATTTTTTTTTTATTTAAAATACTTTTATCCAGTATTGATTTAATATCAAACAATACTGAATCCTTATTTTTTAGAAGATTTTTAACCTGATTATATTTTACCTTCAAAAATTCTTTATGTGCCACCGCTATAATCAATATATCAAATTTATCTTTAAGTTTTTTAATTTTTAAATTTGGATCTACTTTTTTTAATTCATTTAAATTTACTACAGGATCGTACGTAGAAATATTAATTTTCTTTTTTCTTAAAATTTTTATTGTATCTAGAATTTTGCTTCCCCTTATATCACCACAATCTTCTTTGAAAGTTACTCCAAGAACTCCTATTTTTGCTTTTTTAAATTCTATTTTCTTTTCCTTTAGCTTATTTAAAGCAACTTCCGCAATATAAATACCCATATTATCATTGATTGTACGACCCGAAAGAATAACTTTGGGCGAATATTTATTTTTTTTGGCAATGTGTGTTAGATAGAAAGGATCTACGGAAATACAGTGGCCACCAACTAATCCAGGTTTAAAATCTAAAAAATTCCATTTAGTTTTAGCAGCAGCCAGAACATCGGAAGTATGAATATTAAGTTTTGAACAAATAAGACTTACTTCATTTATAAATGAGATATTAATATCTCTTTGAGCATTTTCAATTAGCTTGGAACATTCAGCAACACGAATACTTTTAGCTTTGTAAAGTTTCGCTTTAATGATTTTATTATATAAATTGTATACTATTGTTGTCGCCTTTTGATTTGATCCGCTTACAATCTTGTTAATTTCTGATATATCGTTTTTATCTCCTGGACTTATTCTTTCTGGACTATACCCAATATAAAAATCTTTATTCACTCTCAATTTTGTAGTCTTCTCAATTATAGGAATACATATATCTTCAGTTACGCCTGGAAAAACTGTTGACTCAAAAATTATTGTATTATTTTTAGTTACATATTTCGAAATCATCTTTGTTGCAGTGATAAGATTTCTTAAATCAGGTTTCTTATTTTTATAAATTGGTGTAGGAACTGTCACTATGAAAATTTTGGTATCTCTTAAATCTTCTTTTTTATATGAAAAAGAAAGTTTAGAAGAATTATCAAATTTTTTTTTATTTACTAAATTTTGAATATCTTTTTTTTTAAAATTTTTAATTTTTTCTCTATTGATATCAAATCCAAGAGTGTCAAATAATTTTCCAAATTCTACAGCTAAAGGTAAGCCAACATAACCTAGGCCAATTATAGATATTTTTTGTTTCATTTATTAATCGATAGATAAAAGTTAACTATTATTCATGTTAAAAAAAGTTGCAAATATCAATTTTTAAGTTAATTATTGAATATGTTCAAAAAATGAACATTTTTTATATGATAATTAAACAAAAATCAATTAAATGAGAAAAATATTAGAAATTTTGAACAGGTCTCAAAAAATAAGCATTTTTTTGCTAGTTTTTTATTTTATTTTAGGAATGGTAGTCGAAACGCTAAGTATTGGTTTAATCTTTGGTTTATTGAACTTAATTTTAAATGATAGTTACATAGAGTTAATATCAAAAATTGACATCTTAAATTTTCTTAAGGAACTAAGTAAAAAGGAAATCATTTATTACGCTTTTGGCGCTTATTTTATAATCTTTATATTTAGAACGTTAATTTTAATATTTGTAAATTATAAAAGGACAAAATTTATCAGTGAAGTCAGAAAATACTTCTCTGATAAGTTGTTTGGTATGTATTTATTGAAACCTATTGATGATCACATCAAAACTAATTCTTCAATTTTTGTAAGAAATTTAAATGATATTAATAAATTTGCAGATTTGATGTTCGAATTAACAGGTACAATTGGTGAAATAATTATTTTTTTAGGAATTATTTTTTTATTATTTTTTTTTAATCCCGAAGTAATTTTAACGATTATTCTTTTTGGAAGTTTCGGATTAATTATTTACTTTAGGTTCTCAAAAAAAACTAACACATGGGGATACCAAAGACAAACTAACGAAAGTGATAAGCAAAAAATTATTCAGGAAAGTTTTAGATCTATTAAATTGATAAAATTATTTAAAAAAGACAGTTGGTTTATCAAAAAGTTTTCAAAAGCAAATACAGTGGCATCTCAATCTGATTTCAAACTTTTATTTTTACTATCTATTCATAGACCAATTTTTGAATTAGCTGCACTTTTAATGATGATTGGTATAATTATATTATTAACAATTGATGAAGGTTATGAATTTCAACTAATACCAGCTTTAGGTTTATACGCAGCTTCCTTTTATCGTCTAATTCCGTCTCTAACAAAAATTGTAAGTGGATTTTATAATTATAAATACAATCATCCTGTGCTCGATGTAATACATAAACAAATTTTTGAATACAAAAAAAATTTAATAGTTGACACTAAGGAGTCGTTTGAAAATATTAAAATTAAAAACAAAATTGAAATTAAAAATTTAAGTTTCTCTTATCCAGGTGAAAATAAAAAAATCTTTAAGAATCTTAATATTTCATTCTATAAAGGGAAGATTGCGGGGATAGTTGGAGCAAGTGGTTCAGGAAAAACTACCTTGATAAGTCTTTTGATGGGTTTTTATAAACCAAATAGTGGAAAAATTTTAATTGATGGCATGAATATTTTTGACAATATGAACAAAAAATTTATGAATATTGGATATGTCCCTCAGGACACTTATCTATCCGATGATACTATAAAAAATAATATTGCGTTTGCAACAAACGCTTCTGAAATTGATGATGAAAGAGTTTTAAAAGCTATCAAAAATGCCAATTTGATTAAATTTCTAGAGAATTTACCACTCGGAATCAATACGAGAGTAGGTGAGCTGGGTGATAAACTTTCAGGCGGACAAAAACAACGAATCGGTATTGCAAGATCACTTTATAACAATCCAGACATTTTAATATTAGACGAGTCTACAAGTTCTTTAGATTTGGAAAATGAATTGGCAATATTATCAGAAATTAAAAAATACAAAGAGAATAGAATTATTATTATTATTTCTCACAAACAATCTACAACAATGATAAGTGACGAAGTATATGAGATCATTAACAATGAGATTGTCCAAATTGAAAGGTGATCATTTGAATAAAACATCTGTTTTTGCTTTACAGTTCATTTTTTGAACGGTATAAACTAATTATGAAACCTTCAGAGGAAAATTATTTTAATTTATTGCGTAAAATATACAAAAATCCCAATATTTCGCAGAGAGATTTAGCTCAAGAAATTGGTCTTAGTTTAGGTAAGGTAAACTATTGCGTAAAACATTTAAAAAACAAAGGTTTAATTAAAATTCAAAATTTTAGCAAAAGTAAAAATAAAATTAAGTATATCTATTTATTAACCCCCAAAGGTATTGCTCATAAAATGAAAGTTACTATAAAGTTTATGCAACAGAAAATGAAAGAATATGACGAATTAAAAAAAGATATTGAAAAGACAAAAAATTCTTATAACAAAAAAAACACATGAAAATTAGTGAAGCACAAACTCACTCAATTTATTTAATCAAAAATTATTTTAAAAAATTAGAAGACTCATCCATAGACACCTCTAAAAGTGGCCAATGTTATTTTGCTCTGTGGTCGGAAACACAAGGTATGGCTAGAATGAAACTATGGTTGAAAGGATATGCTCATTTTTTTAGTTTTTGTTTAATAAATTTAAAAAATATTTTTTCAATAGCTTCGCATGCTAATTATATTGAAATTTCAAATGATCAAAAAGCCTCTAATGATGAAAAAAAAATATTAGTAATTTCTTACTCCTCCAAGGAACTCTTCAAAAGTGATGGATCGTTTTATGATAAATTTCTAAATATTAACTCAAAAGATCTGATTAATTCAAGATGGATTTTAATCTCATTAGATAATTTTATTCCTAATAATCTAAATGAAAATATAAAAATTTTTGGTGTTAAAAAAAGTTTTTTTAAATATGATATTTTTTCTTTTATAAAGATTATAATTAATAGAGTATTTAAGTATAATTTTTCTATAAAAAAAATATTTCATTACTTAAATTTTGATACTTTTTTTTCGGAAAAAATTTCAACTTTAATTTATAAAGAACTTAGGAAAAATAAATTTGAGACTCTAATTACTCCTTACGAGGCTAAACCTTATCAACTTTATGTAAATAATTTAGTAAAAGATTATGATAATGAGATTTTGACAATTGGGTATGTGCATTCTTCTTTGCCATCTTTACCCTGTGAATATGTTTTCAGAAATGGATCACCTGATTTAATTTGTGTTCATGGGAGTACTTATAAAAAAATATTAAAAGATAAACTTAGTTGGCCTATGAATAAAATTAACCTTATTAAATCATTAAGATTCAAAAAGAACTATAAATCTATGTCAGGAAAAATTTTTTTGCCATATAAAATATTAGGAAAAAAAATTCTATTAAACTCTTTTAAAGAATTTTTAGAAAACGCAAAACTAAAAAGTTTAGAAAAATTTTCAATAGAGAACCATCCATCAATGCTTAAATCTAAAATACATTTAGAATTTATTTTCAACTTAAAGAATTTAATTGATATTAATAAAAATAAATTTTCTGATAACGCATCTAACAATCAATCAATTTTTTTTGGATTTACTGGAGCTATCTTTGAGGCCTTAGAAAGGGGGAATGAGGTAATTCATTTTTTTTCAGATCCTTTTTTTGAATCATTGAACAATAATATTTGGGAGGAGATAGATATCAAAGTTTTAAATAACAATGCTCAAAAATATAATTTGAATAAAAAAGGATGTCTAATAGATTTTAGTGATGAAAGCTTTTCTTTAAACGATGTTATTAAAAAAAGTAATAAAATTTTTAAAACAAGTATAATTTGACAATTTATCATGATTAAAATTATAATTCCTTTACAGTTCATTTTTTGAACGTTATAAGAACTCAAAAAATATGAAAAAAATAAATGTTCTAGATTGCACACTAAGAGATGGGGGTTACTATAATAATTGGGATTTCTCATCAGAGCTTATTCAGGATTATATTAATGCCATTTCGAATTCAGGTATTAAATACTTAGAGCTTGGATTTAGGTCTTTTTCTAATAAGAGTTTTAAAGGGTCCAATTGGTACACGACAGATAGTTTTATAAATTCTTTAAAAATCCCTAAAAATATTAAATTAGCAGTTATGTTGAATGCCTCACAGATAACAAGCAATAATATTAGCGGATCTGTAAAAAAACTTTTTCTTAAGAAAAAAAAAAGTAAAGTAATCATGGTTAGAATTGCCGCTCATTTCCATGAATTTGAAAAATCATTACAAATCTCAAAAATATTGCAGACTATGGGTTATCTCACAGCAATTAATCTAATGCAGATTTCTGAAATTTCAGAAGAAGACTTGCTAAAAGTGTCAAAAAAATTAAACGATTACAACCCTGACATTTTTTATTTTGCAGACAGTCTTGGTAGCTTAGAACCAAATGACGTAAAAAAAATTATTAAAAATTTAAGTAGATATTGGAATGGTGAATTAGGGATACACGCTCATGATAATTTAAGTAAAGCTATTCTTAATACAAAAGAAGCAATTAAACATGGAGTAAAATGGGCTGATTCTACTATAACTGGTATGGGTCGCGGAGCTGGTAATGTTCAAACCGAATATTTTCTAGTCGAATTACAAAACGATCATTCAATTAAATTTAAGATACTTCCAATTTTAAATTTAATAGATAAACACTTTAAAAAATTAAAATATAAATATAATTGGGGAACAAACACTTATTATTATCTAGCAGGTAAACACAGAATTCATCCCACCTATATTCAAGAAATGCTATCTACTCATTTTGCTGATGCCGAAATATTAGCTGCAATAAATCAACTTAAAGATAGTGGTGGTAGTAAGTATAATGCTGATTTAGTAAAATCTGAATTTCAAGGAAATATAAATTTAAATAATGGAACTTGGAAACCAGAAAAAAATATCAAAAAGAAAGAAGTATTACTAATTGCCTCTGGTCCAAATTTAAAAGATTATAGAAATCAGATAGAAAATTATATTGCTCAGAATAAACCTTATGTTATCGCTGTTAATACTGATATAAAAATAAATAAAAAATTCATTGATATATATGCTGCTTGTAATCCATTAAAATTAATTGCGAATTATAACGAATATAAAAAACTAAAAAAACCACTTGCTGTTCCAAATTCGCTCATAAACAAAAATTTAAAGAAGCACTTCAAAAAATTAAAAATTTTAAACTTTGGAGTAGGGTTAAAGCAAAATAGTTTTAAATTTAAAAAGAATGGAGCAATTTTGCCAAGGCTATATACTTTGGTTTATGCGTTATCAATCGCAACAAGCGGAAATGCTAAAAGAGTTTTATTAGCTGGATTTGACGGTTATGGACCTTTAGATGTAAGAACTAAAATAATTGATGAGCTTCTGCACTTATATTCTTCGTCTGAGGGAGCGAAATCTCTTTTAGCTGTTACACCGACAACTTATAGCGTGGGTTCAAGTTCAATTTATGCCATCTAATTTAATGAAATTTGTTTTAATAATACCAGCGAGATTCAATTCCTCACGATTGAAGGGAAAACCATTAATAAAAATTAAAGGTATTCCAATGATTTTGAGGACTTATAACCAGTGCGCTAAGGTTGTTAAACCAAAACTAATTCATGTAGCAACTGATGATCAAAGAATTAAAAATCTCTGTCTTAAAAATAAAATAAACGTAATTTTAATTAGTAAAAAATGTTTAACTGGAACAGATAGAGTTTATGAAGCATCAAAAAAAATTAAAGCTAAAACTTATATTAACGTTCAGGGAGATGAACCTATTTTTAATCCTCAAGATTTAAAAAAAGTAGTAAAAGAAATAAAAAAATATCCTAATGAAATAATTACAGGTTATACAGAAATAATTGATAAAAATAGCTTTAAAAATAAAAATATTCCAAAAGTTGTTGTATCTGAAAATGGATATGTCTTATACGCATCAAGAGCAGCTATACCTGGAAGTAAAAAAAATAATTTTATTAAAGCCTACAGACAAGTTTGCATTTACGCTTTTCCTAGAGAAGAGTTGATAAAATTTGGTAAAAAAGGGGGTAAGACTTCATTAGAAAAAATTGAAGATTTAGAATACTTAAGATTTTTAGAAATGGGAACTAAATTAAGAGCTTTAAAAATGAGTAGAAAATCTATAGCTGTAGATACTAGAAGTGATTTAATAAAGGTTTTAAAAAAATTAAATTAAATTTATGGCAGAAAAAAAAAAATTTCTAGATACAAATTTAAAAAACAAATCTAAAACTGTTGTTGAGAAAATACAGTTTGTTAATTTTGAAGGAAACAGTTTACCACTTCCTACTGAAATAGAGATTAGTGAGTCGGGAGTATGTAATAGAAAATGTTCATTTTGTCCAAGAAGTGACCCTAGTTATGAAGATGTAAAAGAGTTTATTTCAAATAGTTTACATGAAAAACTTTGTTTAGAGTTAAAAGAACTAAGTTATAAAGGAACGATCCGATATAGCGGCTTTGTAGAACCGCTATTAGATAAAAACATTTTTAATTTAATTAAAATGACAAGACTTCATATTCCCGAAAGTAATATAGAAATAGTCACAAATGGGGATCCTTTAAATTTAGAGAGATTAAAAAAACTATTCACTTCTGGATTAAACAGATTACTTATAAGCGCTTATGATGGAAAAGAGGAAACTCAAAAATTAGAAAATCTTTGCAAAGAGGCTAAGTTAAAAGATGAACAGTACTTAATAAGGCATCGTTATTTATCAGAGGATCAAGATTTTGGAATAACATTAAGCAATAGATCAGGTTTGATGGAAAACGCAGAATATAAAATAGAAAGCTTAAAAAGTCCTTTAAAAAATCCATGCTTTATACCCTCTTATACTTTTTTTCTTGATTATCAAGGAGATGTTTTAATGTGTCCTCATGACTGGGGTAAAAAACTTATATTAGGAAATCTTAAAAATCAAAGTTTTAAAGAAATATGGTTTAGCAAAAAATCAATTAAAGTTAGAAAAATGCTTAATAATTCTAATAGGAATTTTTCTCCATGTAATATTTGCGATGTGGACGGAACTTTAATGGGTAAAAAAAACTCAACTTATTTTTCTTGATATGAAAAAAAATATACTAATACTTGGCGGAAGTTCGGATATTGGAATAGAAGTTATTAAAAAGTTGGTTAAAAACGCAAATGTTGTTTATGCACATTTTTCAAATAACAAAAAGGCATTAAAAAACTTAAAATCAAAGGAATTAAAAATTATTCAATCAAATTTCGAAAAAATAAATGAAAAGAATATTAGAGATATTTTATTTAAAAAATTTAATTTTAAATTTGATATAATCATAAATCTTATTGGATACATAGATAATAAAGGTTTTGGAAACACCAACTTAGGTAGTATTATTAAATCTCTTAAAATTAACGCAGTTATACCAAGTTTAATTATTCAGAAATCATTAAATAATATGTTAAAAAATAATTGGGGAAGAATTTTAAATTGTTCAAGTGTAGGTGTTAAATTTGGGGGTGGTAAAAATTCTTACAACTACTCTTTATCAAAGCATTGCATGGAATTTATTCCAAGTAACTTTAAAAATTGGGCAAAAAAAAATGTAACAATTAACAATCTCAGGATAGGTGTTACAGATACTAAAATACATAGAAAAATGAAAAGGGGAAAAAAGTTTATTAAAAACAGAATAAAGTTAATACCTGCAAATAGAATGGCATCACCCCAGGAGATTGCTGATTTTATTATAAATCTTACGACTAAAAATACTTCTTTTATTACAGGACAAACAATAAATATTTCTGGAGGAGAATAAAACCATATTAACAAATTTAATACTTGAAATTTATTTTGCTATTTTTGTAACATATATAGGGCGTGTAGTTCAGTGGTAGAACGCTTCGTTGACATCGAAGAGGTCATAAGTTCAATTCTTATCACGCCCACCAAATCCTTGTTATTAGCAATTATTAGGCTATTTACTTATATATATAAAAATATTATAAAACCTTGCCTGGTGATTATTGCGAAGGGGCTACACCCGATCCCATTCCGAACTCGGAAGTTAAGTCCTTCAGCGCCGATGGTACTTTGTCTTAAGATATGGGA
>MDTG01132070.1_pt1 | contig 22093 bp, 15 predicted proteins | sample 811421 | NCBI WGS metagenome assembly MDTG01 (sample SAMN05326645, study PRJNA326480) | marine metagenome | isolation source: seawater | place: Pacific Ocean: South East | collected 2011
GCCCCCGCCCGCCAAGGCCGCCGCGTGGAAGGCGTCGACCGCGGCGCGCCTGGGGGCGTTGAAGGCGAGGTGGAAGCCGGCCGCGGCGGCCGGGCGCTCTCCCGCAGGCGCGACCCTGAGCGAGAAGCGGTCGCGGCCGGCGACGCCGAAGGCGACTCCCCTGGGGTTGGCCCACACTTGCTCGGCGCCCAAGGCCCCCAGCACGGCGGCGTAGAAGCGGCGGCCGACCTCCAGGTCCCGCACCGGCAAGGAGATATGGCTCAGCACGACTCGCTCTCCTCCTCAGCCGGAGTCGGCGGAGCCGGCGGAGACGGCAGCTGAGCCTGGGGGAGGGCCGCGAAGCAGAACACGACGCCCATGAAGCCCATGTAGACCCCGCTCCCGACCCCGAAGAACACGCCGGCGCGGGCGCCCCAGCTCTCGACCCGGAACAGCTGGACCAGGCCGCCCAGACCCACGAGGACCAGCACGACGAGCGAGACCCCGAACCAGCGGTCGCCCCAGCTCACGAGCGCGTCCTTGCCCAGGCCCTCGCGCACGAGCAGGGGCCCCGCCCGCCCCACGAAGCCGAACACGCCGAAGATCCAGGCGAAGAACACCAGGGTCGCGGGGGCGAAGAAGGCCAGCGCTTGCTGCCACCAGACCTGCAGGGCCTGGCTGGCCACGGCGCCAACGACGAGCAGCGCGCCGAGGAAGAGGGCGTAGAGGGTGAAGAGCAGGCGCGCCTGGGCGAAGGTCACCGGACCAGCCTAGCTGCTAATCCCCTTCCCCCAAAGCGATTAGAGAGCGAGCCCCATCGGGCTCGGGGTAGTATCCTTAGGGCTGTCCGTGTCCAAGCTCGAGAAGAATCGCGCCAGCCACTTCAAGGTGGCCCTGAACTCGATCGAGGTGGCTGACTTCAGCGCCGCCCGCGGACTCGACGTTCGCACCGAGGTCCTCGAATACGAGGAAGGCGGGATCAACGAGCGGACCCACAAGATCCCGGGTCCCGCGCGCTTCGCGCGGATCACCCTCGAGCACGGCTCCTCGAGCAACCTCGACCTCTTCAGCTGGGTCCAGAAGGCGATCAACGGCGAGATCGAGCGCAAGGACGGCGCGATCATGGCCCTCAACCAGGAGGGCACGGTCGTCGCGCGCTGGGAGTTCCGGGAGGCCTGGCCCTGCGGCTACGAAGGGCCCAACTTCGCGGGCGGGGTGACCGAGGTCGCGATCGAGCGCTTGACCCTGGCCCACCGCGGCTTCGAGCTCCGCCCCGGCGACGTGAAGTCGCAGCAGGAGAAGCGCGAGGTCAAGCGCGACTCGGGCGGCCAGAGCACGGGCCCCGAGTCCGACGGCCCCAAGAAGCACAGCCACGACCACCAGCAAGAGGACTACCCCCCGCGGACCAAGGCCGCCCAGGAGGAGTGCAAGAAGGTCTGCGACGCGGTGGCGCGAGCCGGGATCTCCAAGCGCAAGGTCAGCGCGGTGGCGGTGTTCACCGAGGAGGACGAAGACGGCAACCCCGAGGTCGTCCACGTCGGCCTCTCCTCGGGCAGCACGACCGGCGAGAACGGCCCCGAGTCCAACGAGGTCGGCCGCGAGCGCGCGGCGGCCCTCCAGCAAGAGCTCGACAAGAGCGAGCCGCCTCCTCGCTACGTGGTCCACGAGGACCCCAAGAGCTTCCCTGGCTACGAGAACGAGCAGGGCGACCCAGCCCCCGGCAACTGCGCCGAGCCCAAGGCCGCCAACGGCGTGCCCGGCGGCGCGGGCCAGGCCGACGGCTTCGACGTGCGCTACCGCGGCCCGGAGAAGAAGTGGGAGGGCAGCGAGGACAAGCAGGGCCTCAAGGAGAGCTACGCCTACGAGGGCCAGGACAAGGACCCCGACCAGACCTATCCGCAGATGAACCCCTGCAACACCTGTGACAATCCCCACAACAAGCAGGGGATCCTGAGCGAGTGAAGTTCCACCAGCAGGCGGGTCGGGTCTATCGCTTCGGCGGCAGCGGCCCCGACCAGTGGCTCGACGACCTGGTCGACTACGCGGCGCACTTCGACCCCGACTTGCCTGGCAAGCTCGAGGGCGCGACGCCGGAGCAGCTCGCGCGCCTCGAGGAGCTGGCTGGCCAGCCCCTCCCCCCGACCTATCGCGCCTGGCTGGAGCGAATGGGCAAGCGCGACGGCGGCTTGCTCTACGAGCTCAAGGCCGACCTCGACGTCGGCGAGGTGCTCGAGCTCTACGAGGACACCGACGAGGGCGAGCGCCCGGCGGGCTGCCTGATGATCGGCACCGGCCAACTGGGGACCTTCGCCGAGCTCTCGCTCAAGCCCATGCCCAGCGGCGAGCCGCAGCTGATCCACACCGACGGCAGCTGGATCGGCAAGCCGATCGCCCAGAGCCTGCCGCGCTTCCTCCTCCAGCAGGCCTTCCTCCGCTTCGAGCTCGGCTCCTACCCGGTCCGGCACTACTACGGCCTGGTGCAGAAGCTGCACACCCTGGAGCGGGTCAAGCGCGCGGCGACCGCGGCCAAGGTGACCCCCTACTGGTTCTCGGACGCCTGGAACCTGTGCGGCTGGGCGGAGGGCGCGGCGCTCGCGGCCCACCAGGACCACCAGGGCGCCGGCTGGCTGACGGTGGGCGGCGTCGACGCCGCCCACGCGGCCCAGCTCGGCGACGCCCTCGACCACGCATTGGGGCTCCGCTTCCAGCGCAAGCTGGTCGACGTCCCCGACTAGCGCGGGCCAGCGTGAGCGAGTCCGACGCAGGCGGGCGCGCCTGGATCGCGGTCGTGCTCCTGGCCGCCTTCACGATTGGCTTCGCGCCGATCTTCACCAAGCTGGCCCTCCGCACGGGGATCGGCCCGATCGCGATCGCGGCCTGGCGCCTGGCGATCGCCGCCCTCGCGATCGCGCCCTTCCTGCTGCGCGCGCGCCCCCAGCCAGCCGCCGACGCTCCCCCCGACCCCGACTTCGCCGCGCGCCCCGGGCGCTGGGCGCTCGCGGTCCCAGGGATCTGCTTCGCCGCTGACCTCGCGACCTGGCACCTGGCCTTCGAGCTGACCACCGCCGCCAACGCGACCGTGCTGGCCAACCTGGCCGTCCTGATCGTGGCCCTCGCCGGCTACCTCTTCCTCGGCGAGCGCTTCGACTGGCGCCTCCCCGCCGGCGCGCTCCTGGGCCTGGTCGGGGTCACCTCGCTGATCCGCCTCTCCCTCGCGGCCGAGACCGTCGGCCCCGACCAGTGGAAGGGCGACCTGATCAGCCTCGCGACCGCGGCCTCCTACGCGGGCTATATCTTGAGCGTCAAGTGGCTCCGCCGCGGCTACGGGGCGCTGCCGATCCTGGTCGCCTCCAGCGCCGTCGGCGGCGCGCTGTGCTTCGTGCTCGCCCTGGCCCACGGCGAAGCCCTCGTCCCCGCGCAGTCGGTCGGCTGGCTCTACCTGCTCGGCCTGGGCCTGCTCACCCACTGCGTCGGGCAGGGCCTGGTCGCCGTGTCGCTCAAGCGCCTCCCCGCCAGCCTGGTCTCGGTGCTCCTCCTGACCCAGCCCGTCCACGTCGCCTGGCTGGGCGCCCTGCTCCTCAGCGAGCCCCTCAGCCTGGCCCAGGCCGGCAGCATGGGGCTGGTGCTGCTCGCCGTCGGGCTGGCGATCTACGGGAGGCGGGCGGCGAGCTCGAGCTAGCTGCCTAGAGGGACTTCATATAGCGCGCGCAGTCGAGGTTGTTGCACACCTCGGCCTTCTCGGCGCACACCTCGTGATAGGGCGTGCGGCACCCGCGACAGCGCGTCAGCTCGTCGACGTCCTGGAAGCGACCTGCGCAGTGGTGGCAGCGCCGCCCGCCGGCCACGAGCTCTTCGCGCCAGCTGCCCTCGTCGCGCGACGGGCGCGAACCCGCGCCCGAGCCGATCCGGATCATGCCCGCCAGGAAGGCCAGCGCGAGCGCGCCGAGGACTCGCACGTCCTGGCTGGGCGGCTTGATCTCCTCCCGAACCCGGGTCGGGGCAGGGGTGGGAGCGGCCTCCGGCTGGGGAGGAGAGGACGCGCCCACGTCCCAGGGGCGCTCGCTCTCCTTCAGGGCCGCCATGACGCGCTCGCGGAAGCCCTCTCGCTCGACGTAGTCGGTGTGCCGCACGTAGCCGTGGGCGTCGATCACGAGCGTGGTGAAGGTGCCGATCCCCAGCGGCCTGACCAGCGCGCTGCCCGGGTCGAACACGAGCTGCTCCCCGACGCCGTAGCGCTCGGCCCAGGCCGGGTCGGCTCGGCCGTAGGCCACGTTCACGACGGGCTTGGGCCAGTCCTCCCCGTTGAGGGCCAGGTGCTGCGCCGCCCGGAAGCGCGGCATGCAGTCCGCGCAGCCTTGCAGCCACACGTTGACGACGAGCGGGTGGTCCTGGGGCAGCGCCAGCTCGCCGCCCGGGCCGCGCAGGGTCACGGGGCCGACGTGCCGCGGCTCGCCGGCCCGGCGCGCGCCCCGCTGGCTCCGCTGGCGACGCAGACGGTCCGCCTTGGAGTCGGGCAGGAAGCGCTCAGCGCCGTAGTGGAGCACCAGGCCGAGGGCGAGGGTCAGGGGCAGGAGCCAGGCGAAGCGCACCATGCCGGGAGCCTACTCGCTCGCGAGGCGCGCGGCGGGGAGTCGCCAGCAGACGTCCTCGAGCCCCGTGACGAACTCGGCGCCGAAGGCCAAGCTGGGCGTCTGGGCACCCGCCGGCGCGTCGCCGGCGCGGACGCGCTCCAGGCAGGCCAGGGCCGAGTCGGCCGTGAAGCGATAGGCCTCGGGCGTGGTGACGCTCCCCTCGAGCGCCACTCCCCAGCGATCCTCCACGCGGCCCCACACGTGGGTCTGGGCGCGCTCGCGCGTCGACTCGCTCGGCCCCGAGACGTTGCGCTCGATCCAGCGGTTCAGGCGCCGCTGCACCGGCCCGAGGCTCAAGATCGGCGCCGCCAGGTTGGCCAAGCGGGTGCCCGCGATCGCGAGCGCCGGCTGGGCCATGTAGGTCGTGATCTCCTCGATCCCCGTCGAGCGGTAGGCCGTGCTGAGGTCGCCCCAGGGGATCGCGACGCAGCGCCGCCGTCCGGGCGGGAAGGCGACGACGCGCGTGGCGTGGCCGAAGGAGACCCGCTCCAGGCGCCCGCGCCGGCGCACGCGGCCGCCCTGGCTCACCCCCTCGAGCATGGACTTGGCGGTGCCCTGGCTGGTCTCCTGCGACTCGCTGTAGATCGCGAGCTCGAGCCGGCAGGCCTCGGGGAGCCGACTCGCCAGCGCGGCTGCCAGGCAGTCGCTCGGGACCACGTCGAAGCCGACGCCGGGGAGCAGGGTCCCCCCCGCCTGGCGAGCCTCCTCGTCACGCGCGAACACGGCCTCGAACACGTCGACCTCGCCCGTCACGTCGAGGTAGTGCGCGCCGCGGGCGAGGCAGGCCCGCACCATGGGGGCGCTGGTCTGGGAGAAGGGGCCGGCGACGTGCAACACGGCGTCGACGCCCTCGAGGTGGTCCGCCCTTCGATCGGGGGTGCCGCCGAGGGGAAAGGCGCGCCACTCGAGCCCCAGCTCCTCCGCCAGGGCGCGCAGGGGGGCCTCGCGGCGCCCCGCCAGGATCGGCGGCTCGTCGCCCTTGTCGAGCGCGCGCCGCGCGATCAGCTCGCCCGTGTAGCCGTAGGCGCCGTAGAGCAGCCAAGCCACGGCGCTACTCGCCCGCCTGGCTGAGGCCCCAGTCGATCAGCCCCAGCAGGCCCTCGTTCATGAGCGCCAGCTCCTGCTTGCGCAGCGGGTGCTGGCCCAGGAGCAGCGCCTGGACGTAGAGCAGCTCTACGCTGCGGCGCACCAGCAGCTCGTCGCGCTGCTGCGCCAGGCGCAGCACGAGGGGGTTGTCGTAGTTGAAGCACAGCTCCGCTGGGGCCACGGGCTCGCTCGCCAGGGCGTCCAGGATCCCGCCCCAGGCGCCCTCCTGCACCTCGTCGCGGGTGCGCTCGAGGCTGCGCCGGAAGGGCGCGTCGCGGTCGGTCGTGTAGAGCGTCGGCAGCTCGCTCGGCTGGAAGCGGCGCAGCTCCGCCCGGCAGCCGAAGCGGGAGAGGACCTCGTCCGCCAGGGCGCGGAACCCGGCGACGCTCTGCTCCTCTTGCTCGGTGAGGGGGGTGAAGCCGCGGCTCAGGTCCTGGGGGTCCACCTCGACCACGTCGAAGTCGGGGTGGCGCGCGGCGTAGCGGTCGAGGATCTCGGCGTCGTAGACGTAGCCGCCGTTGACCACGCACACGCCCTGCGCCGAGGCCACGGAGCGGATCTGACGGAAGGCCTCGACCTGGGTCACGAAGCGCACGTTGCCGAAGAGCTCGCGCACCTCGGCCAGGGTCAGCCGCCCCATCGAGGTCTCGTAGGGCAGGTGCTCGACGAAGAGCTCGAAGAGCTCGTCGTCCTGCAGGGCCAGGGCCTTGATCGTGAGCGCGTGCAGGGAGAGGAAGCCGCGCCAGCGCTGGGGGTCGTTCCGCGCCAGGCCGACCAGGTAGCCTCGCAGGAGCTCGGCCAGCGCCTCGCGGGTCCGCTCCAGCTCCTCGTCCTCGTAGAGGGACTCGCGGCTGGCGGTGGGGCGCAGGCGCGCGCTGTCGACGATGCACTTGACGAAGAAGGCCCACTTGGGGAGCAGGTTCTCGGCGCTCTCCGAGACGAGCATTCCCTTGAGGTAGACCCGGTGCGTGCCCTGAGTCGCGAGGGTCGGCCGGTAGGGCAGCACGTAGGCCACCCCGTCGAAGCCGGCGCCCTCGAGCGGGATCGCGTCCCAGAAGGTGCCCTCGAAGAGGTCCTGCCCGAAGCCGAGCAGGGCCGCCCGCCGGGCGTCGGGGTCGCTGGGCAGCTTGGCGTCGCGCCAGGGCGGCGGGGCGGGGTTGAGCCGGCGCTCCCCCTCGCTCAGGCGCAGCTGGATCGGCGTGGCGAGCAGGCCCGCGAAGTGGCGGACCAGGTCCTCGACCCGCTCGCGCGCCAGCCACTCCTCGCAGCCCGAGCGGGCGCGCAGGTAGACCTGCGTCCCGGGCGGGACCTCGCGCTCGAGCTCGCGCACGGCGTAGGTCCCGTCTGGGCGCCCGCGCCACTCGAGCGCGGGCTCGCGCTCCTTGGCCGAGCGGGTGATCAGCACGATCTCCTCGCTGACCAGGAAGCAGGAGAGCAGCCCGATCCCGAACTGGCCGAGGTAGTCGTCGCGGTCGAGCTCGAGGCCGCCGCGCTTGCTGCTCTCCCCGATCGTGGCCAGGAAGCCGTGCACCTCCTCGCGCGTCAGCCCGACCCCGTCGTCGACGCAGAGCAGGGTCGGCGGCGTGCCGCCCAGCACCTCGAGCTCGATCCGGCCGGCGTGCTCCGGCTCGAGACGGCGCCGCGCCGCGATCGCGTCGACGCCGTTCTGCAGCAGCTCGCGCACGTAGACCTGCGGGCCGCTGTAGAGGTGGTTACTGAGGAGATCGATGATCCCCCCGAGATGGATCTGGAAGCGGTGTTCGTCCACGCCCCTAGCTTCGCCGAGGCCGCGCCCAGGGCAAGGTGAGGGCGGGGACGCCCCTTCAGGGCTTGCGCTGAGGCTGCTCGGCCGGCGCGAGCGCCGCCACGGCCTGCTGCTTGAGCTCGAGCAGCTCGGGGTCGTCTGCGTGCTCGCTCAGGGCGCGCTGCGCCTCGAGCAGCGCCTTGCGGGGCCGCCCGTCCGCGAGCAGCGCCGCGACCCGCGCCGCCGCCAACTCCCGCAGCGCGCGAGGGTCGTTCAGCGAGACCAGCGCCTCGGCGTCCAGCTCCTGGCCCTGGCGCGAGGCCACGATCGTGCCCTGGAGCAGGCGCAGCCGCAGGCGCTCCGCGGGCTGCTTGGCCGCCTCCAGCCGCTGGGCCAGTGTGACCAGCACCTGGCGGCGCGAGTCCTTGGTCCCCAGGGTCGCCAGCGCGAGCAGGCAAGGGCCAGAGAGCTCCTCGCGCCGCAGCGCCAGGCCGAGGGTCTCCAGCGCGCTGTCTGGCAGCGGGCGCCAGCCGAGCCGGTGCGCGAGGCGCAGCTCGCTCAGCAGGGTGCGCTGATCGGGCTCGCCCAGCTCGCGCCCCTCGCGGAGCGCCAGCAGCCTGCCGTGGGCGCGCGTGAGGGCGTGCCGCCCGGCGGCTCGTGAGTCCTCGTCGACGCCGACCTGGTGAGCAGCCACCCAAGCCAGGGCGCGCTCCGGCGGGGACTCGCGCACGATCTGCTCGAGCTGGCCTCGCTCGATCCGGCCCCGCAGCTCCGGATCGGGGTCCTCGACGCGCTCCAGCTCGGCGCGCGCGCGCTCCCAGCGCTGGAGGGTGATCAAGGCGCGCACGCGGCGCAGGTGGAGCTCGTCGCTGAGGGGCTCGAGGGCCTCGAGCTCGTCGAGGCGAGGGAGGAGCACCTCGGCGTCGACCGAGTCGCTCGCGTCGAGGCCGCGCAGGCGCGCCAGGGCGCGCCAGGCGCGGAACTCGGGGCGGACGAAGCCGCGCGCCAGGACCGCGTCGAGGGGGGTCAGCGCGTCTCCGCTGGAGTGCGCGGCGATCCCGCCCGCGAGGGCCAGGCGGGGGAGCTCGGCGAGAGTGGGGTCCGTCACCACCGCGCGAGCGACCTTCAGCTCGCCGCGCTGGACCGCCAGGAGCGCCTTCAGGCTGCGGATCCCGCGCCCGGCCCGCGCGACCGCCGGGGACTCGCCCCCGAGGGCCTCGCGCAGCAGCTCCCAGTCCTCGGCCAGGCGGTCGATCAAGCGCTCTTCGCTGGCGAGCGGCGTCTCGGAGGTCGTCAGGACCTGGGCCACGGCGTCGCAGAGCCGCTGCGCCTCGAGCTCCAGCTCGTTGCGGTCGCTGACCCGCTGCGCGGTCAGCAGGCCGACGGCGAGGGCGGCCAGGACCAAGCCGGCCAAGGCAGGCAGCTGCCAGCGTCGCCGACGCGCGCGGCCGGCCGCAGCCGCGACCTCGCTCCGGCTGAAGGGCTGCGTCTCCTGCTCGCTGCGCAGGCGCCCGGCCTCGCGCGCGGCGCGCTTGGCGTCCGCCTCCATGACCGATGGCTCGTAGGTCTCGGTCGGGAGGTCGCTCAGCAGGCTCTCCTCCTCCGCCCCCGCGCTCGCTCCGCCGGCCTCGCGCTCCACCGGCAGCTCGCCCATGGCTTGCGTCGAGAGGACGTCGCAGGCGGTCGTGGGCTTGTTGCGGTCCACGAGCATCGTGGGCGGCGGATTGGAGAGGTGATCGAGCGGCGCCGCGCTCGGTCGGCCCGGCCCGAAGGCGACCAGCCCGCGCCCGCCGGTGTCCTCGTCGTGCGCCATGGTGTCGGGCTCGAGGTTGGCCATGTAGGGCCGCGTATCGTGCTCGACCTCGACCTCCTCGACGTCCTTGGTGTCCGGCTCGGCGTCGTCGAGGTCGCGGGTGTCGCGGGTGTCCTCGTCGCGGCGCGCGCCAGGGGCCGCCAGCGCGTCGGGGCGATAGTGGCCGACGCCCATTCGGCGGGTCTCGGGCTCCTTGCCCGCCGGCGCCGTCTCCAGATCGGGAGAGGACTCTTCCTTTCGCGAGCGGGCCCGCTCCTCGAAGCGGCGGAGGCTGTCCGAGGCCGGCCGGGGCTGAATCCCACGGCGCCCCGAGCTGCGGGCGCCGCTCGGGGGGCGGCCCTTGTCCGCCGGCCGACCGCTCCCAGGTCGCCTGCCGCTGCTCGAGCGCGCGGCGGTCCGCTCGCTGGGTCGCCCAGACCCTGGGCGCTGACCGGCGCGAGCCGGCGGCTGGCGCCCGCTCCCCTGGCGGCGGAGGGCGTCGCTGGCGGAGGTCTGCCGCCCGCTCCCCTGCGCGGGTGCCCTGCGCCCGCTCCCTTGGCGGCGGAGGGCGTCGCTGGCTGGGCGGGGGTTCGAGGCCGGAGTGCGCTGCCGCGCGAGGGCGTCGCTGGTCGAGCGGCGCCCACGACCGCTCTGGGGGCGCGGACGCTGGGGCGGGGTCCGCTGGCCACCTCGGGGCGGGGCTCCGCCGCTCTGCTGGCGCGCCTGAGCGCCGCTGGTGGAGCGCCCCTGGGACGGCCCAGGGCGCTGACGCGCGTGGGAGGCGCTGGTGGGCCGGCCTCGAGGGCCCGAGCGTTGCTCGGGGGGGGGAGGGCCCCCGGGCTCGCGGCGATGGCGCTGGGTCAGCGGGGGAGGCGAACGGCGCTTCTGCGGTCGCGGAGGCGGCGGTCGGCGGGAGGTGTCAGAGACGACGGCGAGGGGAGCCTGGCACAGGACGCAGCGATCCGCGCGCCCCGAGTTCTCGAAGCGGCAGCGAGGGCATGTCCTGGACGATGTGGAGTGCACCTAAACCCGGTCCTCGCAGGGGCTCCCCTGCGACCCTTGGTTTAGCAGCCGAGGTCCGAACGCGCCCGAGGCAAGAGTGTTTCGCGGGACCTCGACGTCCCTCCTACAGGGACCGCGGCAGATTGTTACGGCCTGCTCTCGGCGCTCGGGCCATAGTCCCCCTATGTCCGAGGATCGCTCAGCTCCCGATACGCCGGCCGACTTCGACCCCCGCTTCGCGCCGCCCCCTGAGCACATGGCGCGACTTCGCGGCGGCCGACCCCAGGCGCCCGCCGCGCCGGATCCCCCTGCGCTGCGCTTCGCGAAGGAGCACGCGGGCAAGCTCGTGCTCGCAGCCACGGCGCTCTTCCTGCTGATCGTGACCCACGAGCGCGTGGTCACCCTCCCGCCTGGAGTGCTCGTTCCCGACGCGCCTCAGCAGGTCCTCGTCTCGGAGTTGGAGGAGCCGCCCCTGCCCTTCAAGCACCCGGAGGACAGCGAGCTGGGGATCTACCCGCTCGCGACCTACGTGCTTGACGCCAAGGTCCTGAGCAAGGAGCGCTATCGCCAGGGCGAGGAGGCGCGGATCTCCCCCTGGGACCTGGCCCTGGGCTGGCAGCTCCTCTCGGACCAGCAGCAGGTCGATCAGATCGAGTTCAGCCAGAGCATGCGCTGGTACCACTTCCGCCCGGGCCCCAAGGCGATCTCGGGGGACGTCGCGCTCCTGATGAGCGCCAACACCCACACGATCCCCGCCAACGCCGCCGTGCGTGACGTGCTCGACGACGTGTGCCGCGGCGACATCGTTCACCTCGAGGGCTACCTGGTCGAGGTCCGCAACGAGGTCACTGGCTGGAAGTGGCGCTCGTCGCTCAGCCGCAAGGACCGCGGCGCCCACGCCTGCGAGGTGTTCTATATCGAGCGCGCCGAGATCGTGACGCCGGACTCCTAGCGCTTCAGCCCCGCCTCCAGCCGCTGGGCGAAGGTCTCGAGGACCTGGATCCGCGCCGCGAGCTTGTCGTTGCCCGCGACCAGGGTCCAGGGCGCGCAGCCGGTGCTGGTGCGCGCGACCATGTCGTTGACCGCCGCGAGGTAGTCGTCCCAGCGCTCGCGGTTGCGCCAGTCTTCCTCGGTGATCTTGTGCTTCTTGTAGGCCACGCGCTCGCGCTCCTCGAAGCGGCGCAGCTGCTCCTCTTTGGAGATGTGCAGCCAGAACTTGACGACCACGATCCCGTGCTCGGTCAGCTGCTCCTCGAAGTCGTTGATCTCCTTGTAGGCGCGCTGCCACTCGTCGGGCCGCGCGAAGCCCTCGACGCGCTCCACGAGCACCCGTCCATACCAGCTGCGGTCGTAGATATGCACCGCTCCGGCCGGCGGTAGGTAGCGCCAGAAGCGCCACAGGTAGTGCTGAGCCCGCTCTTCGTCGGTCGGCGCCGCCACGGGGATCACCTGATAGAGGCGGGCGTCCATGGAGCCCGTCAGGCGGCGGATCGCGCCGCCCTTTCCGCCCGCGTCCCAGCCCTCGAACACGACCACGGTCGAGCGGTGCTCTTCGTGCGCGCGCCATGAGAGCGCTCGGATCTGCTTGCGCAGCTTCTTGAGCCGGACTTCGTAGTCGGTGCGGTCGAGGACGTAGTCGAGCGGGACCGTGTCGAGGACGGTCTTGCCGCTCAGCTCGCTGGTCTGGGCCGGGGTGTGGGGGGCCGTGGTGTGGCTGACCTTCCCCTCGGCCAGGCGGCTGCGCAGCGCCTCGAGCAGGATCTTGCCCGCGGTCAGGTCGCGGTAGCGCTTGTCGGTCGACTCGATCAGGTGCCAGGGGGCCAGGCCAATGTCGCTGAGCCGGATCGCCCGCTCGGACACGCTGGCGAAGCGCTCGTAGTTGTCGGCGTAGTCGCGCAGGGTCGCCGAGAGGTCGTCCTCCTCGGCTCGCTTCTCCTTCTTGCCGCCCTTCTTGGCCTTCTTCTCCTTCTCCTTCTTGCCCTTGCCCTTCTTGCCCTTGCCTTTCTTGCCCTTGCCCTCACGCTCCTTCTCCTCTTGGAGCTGCTTGCGCAAGCGCTTGGTCTGGATGTCTCGCGGGAGGTGGAACCAGAGCTTGACGATCAGCGCGCCGTCCCGGGCGAGCATGGTCTCGAACTCGCTGATCCGGCGCAGGCGGTGCTCGAACTCGGCCTCGTCGATCCGCTCGAAGGCGCGCTCCACGATCGGCTGGGTGTACCAGCTCCCGAAGAGCATTCCGATCGTCCCGCGCGGCGGGAGGCTGCGCCAGAAGCGCCAGTAGGGGGGCCGCTCGCGCTCCTCCTCGCCCTCCTCGAAGAAGGTCGCGGTGCGCAGGCCGCGGGTGTCGAGCCAGCCGTGGAAGCGGTTGACGACCGCGCTCTTGCCGGCGCCCTCGACCCCGGAGACGATCACGATGACGGGGACCTCGGAGCCGCGCAGGGCGCGCTGGGCCTCGATCAGGTCGGCCCGCAGCTGCTCGACTTCGACCTCGAAGGTCGCCTTCTCGACGCTGCGACCGAGCTCAATGGCTTCGAACATGAGCCCCTCCTCTTGGTCGAGTCTAGATCTTTCGACCCGACGCGAGCCAGGGCACTCCGAGTTGCCCTAGCGGGGCAGGACGCGCGCGCGCACTCCGTGGCGCGGCCGAAGGGTCACGCTCGCCACGAGCTCTGGCTCGCTCGCGTCGAGCAGCTCGAGCCGAAAGCGGCGCGCGAGGGTCGCGAGCGCGATCACGGCCTCTTGCTTGGCGAAGGCCTCACCGAGGCACAGTCGCTGTCCGCCGCCGAAGGGGAAGTAGGCGAAGCGGGGCAGCTCGCTCCGCTCGCCCCCGGGGGCGAAGCGCTCCGGTCGAAAGGCTGCCGGCTCGCGCCACAGCTTGGGGTGGCGGTGGATCGCGTGCTGGCAGAGGAGGACGAACTCTCCCGCGCGCAGGGGGTAGCAGCCCAGCTCGTCGTCTTCCTCGACCGAGCGCGCGATCACCCAGGCGGGCGGGTAGAGGCGCATCGCCTCCTGGAGCACCTGCCAGGTGTAGGGCAGGCGCTCGAGGTCCTCGACGCCAGCCGCCCTGCCCGGGTCCAGGACTTCGTCGACCTCTTCCTCGAGGCGCGCCCGCGCCTCTGGGTTGCGAGCCAGGAGCAGGTGGGACCAAGCCAGGGCGTTGGCGGTCGTCTCGTGCCCGGCCAGGAGCATGGTCAGGCACTCGTCCTGGAGCAGCTCCTCGCTGATCCCTCCTTCGGCGTCGCCGGCGCGGGTCAAGAGCGCGAGCAGATCGGGCGGCTCTGGCTGACGCCCGCTCGCGCGCCGATCGCGAACGAGCTCTGCCACGAAGCCGCGCAGCCAACGCCGCGCGGCCGCGCCCCTCCGGTTGGTCCTGGTCGGCAGGTGCTGAAAGCCCGGCAGGGGCGTCGTCAGCCGCGCGACGTAGGCCGTCAGCGAGTCCTCCAGCGCCTCGGACATGCGCTCGGTCGCGTCGCGAAGGTCGCTCGAGAAGAGCGCGCGCCCCACCACCGAGAGGGCGAGCTGCCCCATGTCGAAGGCCGCGTCGAAGGTCTCGCCTCCGGCGGCGGCCCGCGCCCAGCGCGCCGCGCTCGCCTCGGCCTCTTCGCTCATGATCTCGCCGAAGCGCGCGATAGAGGCCTTCTTGAAGAGCGGCTGGCTGATCCGCCGCTGCCGCTTCCAGAGGGCGCCCTGGCTGGTGAGCAGCCCCTGACCGAGCAGGTCACTCAGGCGCTCATAGCCGGGGGTGTTCTTGCCGTAGCGCCCCGCCCGCGTCACGAGGACCTGCTCGACAAGGTCGGGGTCGAACACGCAGATCGGCCGCAGCCGCCGCGAGAGGCCGATCGTGACCACGTCGCCCAGGTCGCGCGCCCGCTCGATCACGCTCAGCATGGAGCGTCGATACTCCAGCAGCAGGGCCAGCGGCAGCCGACGGACCAAGACGGGTGGGGCGACGCTCACCCGGCCAGCCTAACCAGCGGCGACTTGCTGCGGAGCGCCGCCTGCGCCGCCGTGAGGTCGCGTGGGCAAGATCTGCCCCTTCGTCCCGCGGAGGCGCTCGCCAGGAGACATCTGGGGGGAGTAACCTGCTCACCCGACGCGAATACCCTGGGGCCCACGGACTACGAGAGAACCATGATCCACCCCCGCCTCAGCGCTCTGCTCGCCCCCTGCCTGCTGCTCCTCGGCGCCTCGCTCGTGACGGCCGGCCCCTACGACGAGCTCGACGCGCTGCTCAAGCGTCACGTCAACCGAGAAGGCCTGGTCGACTATGGCGCCCTCAAGGCCAAGGACCAGCAGACGCTCGAGCGGGTGGTCGCCAAGCTGGCCAAGGTCGACGCGCACAAGCTGGCGGGGGCCGCCAAGAAGGCCTACTGGATCAACGTCTACAACGCGGTGACCCTGCGCGCGATCGTGGAGCGCTACCCGGTGAAGTCCATCAAGGACCTCAACAGCAAGGGCTACGACGTCTGGAAGGACTACCGCTTCGGCAAGAAGAAGCGCTCGCTCAATGAGATCGAGCACAAGATCCTCCGGCCCATGGGCGACCCCCGGATCCACGCCGCGATCGTCTGCGCCTCGGTCGGCTGCCCGCCCCTGCGACCCGAGGCCTACCGCCCCGAGAAGCTCGACGCGCAGCTCGACGACAACGTGCGGGTGTGGCTCGCCAGCACGACCCGCGGCCTGAAGGTCGAAGGCAGCACCGCCAAGGTCAGCCAAATCTTCAACTGGTTCGGCAAGGACTTCGGCGAAGGCAGCAAGCGCGCCCACCTCAAGTGGATCATGCGCTACGCCCCCAAGGACCTCGCCGCCAAGCTCTCACCCGACATGAAGGTCGACTACCTCGAGTGGGACTGGGCCCTCAACGAGCAGAAGCGCTAGGCGCCCAGCACCCGCCGGGCCCGCATGTAGATCGCCGCGCGCTCGGAGTAGTGGTTCAACCCGCCGTTGATCCGACGCGTCAGCAGGCGGAAGTCGCCCCGGTCCGCGATCCGGTTGAGGTTGCGCTGGTTCCAGTACCACGCGCTCGTGCGAAAGCCCACCGAAGGGGTCGCGACCTGGTCCGGGTCGCCCACCAGGTCGAGGCCCAGGTCGCGCCCAGCCCGCGTGTAGTTGTCCCGGCCCGTCAGCTGCAGCGGACCCCGCCCGCGAAAGCGATAACCGTCGCCCCGCTGCGTGTTCCCCACCCGGCGCCCCGGGCGAGTCCCCGGCTCGTAGCGGTCGAAGTAGCGCCGACCGCCCTGCTCCACCCAGTCGGTCAGGTCCGTGCTCTCGTGCGCGACCTGCGCCAGGAAGGCTGCCTGACGGAGGGGCGTGTTGATCTCGGCCTCGACCAGCGCCCGGTTGAGATGCGGCAACACCTCCGCGGCCTCCTCAGCGGACAAGCGAGGCATGATCTCGCGCAGCTGCGCGACCTCGATCCCGCCCGGAGGCACGGGCTCCGCAGCCCCGCTGAGCGGCCCACCGAGACCGGGCTGGCCGAAGGGGCTCGCCGACGCGCGCGGAACCAGGAGAGCCGTCGAGGTCGAGCTGGGCGCCGGGCTCGGCCCCAGCCCGAGCAGCCCCTGCAAGCGCTGGCTGGCTCCGTGCCGCTGGAGCCGACCGAAGGAGTCCCGCTGCTCGACGCCCTGATAGGGAAGGAACTGGCCGTCGCGGAAGCTGAAGCGAGAGTGCGTCGCGAAGCAGACCTGCCCCTGCGGGTGGCGCAGCGTCAGCGGCTCCTCGCGGCGCATGTCGATCACCCCCGCGCGGACCGCGAGGGACTCGATCCCGCTCAGCGCTCGCCGGATCGGGCTGACCACGAGGCGCTCGGGGAGGCCGCCCAGGGTAGCCTGCACCTGAGCGCCGCTGAGCCGCAGACCGTCGAGGCCCGCGATCCCGCTGAACAAGCGCCGGACCGAAGACGAGCCGCGCAGGCTCCCGATCAGACGCGACAAGCGCGGGCTGGCGGCCTCCTGGCGCTCGCTCGACGCGGCAGGGTTCGACCCTCGGGCCTGCTGCCCGTAAACAGGGGCCACCGAAACAGCGAACAGAGCACAGGCAAGGGTTGGGAGCTTCACGGTCACTTCCTCCGCCCTGCCCTGTGCACCCCCCGTACCTAAAGCAAGATATGGACTTAAGCCCAAAGTCGAGTGATCGCCGGACGCGCGCTGGGTGATTTTCGGACACGTGGTCCGCAATCACTCCGCTTCGAGCTTCTCGCCCTCGGCCAGGGCCCGATAGAAGGTCTGCCGAGTCACGCCCGCCGCCCGAGCGGCGGCCGCCACCGAGCCCTGGGCCTCCGCCAGGCAGCGACGGGCGTAGTGGAGCGCGAAGAGCTGCTTGGCCTCTCGCAGCGGGCGCTCGAGCAAACCCTCCAGACCGGAGCCGGCGGGTCCGTGCTCCTCCGCGCCCAGGTGCTCCACCCCGATCACGCCCCCGCGCGCCAAGGCCGCAGCGCGCTCGAGGGTGTTGCGCAGCTCGCGCACGTTTCCGGGCCACGAACGCCCCGCCAGCGCCTGCAGCCCCTCGCTCGAGACGCCGGCTGCGGGCGAGCCCGCGAGCGCCAGGTCCGCCAGGATCCGGTCCACCAGCAAGGGGAGGTCGCCGGCGCGCTCCCTCAGGGCCGGCACCCTCAGCCGGAACACGGCCAGGCGATAGAAGAGGTCCTCTCGGAAGCTCCCCTCGTCGACGCAGGCCCGCAGCGAGCGATTGGTGGCCGCGAGAACCCGCACGTCAACGGGCACCTCGTCGCTCTCGCCCAGCGGCCGCACGCGCCCCGCTTCAAGCGCTCTCAGCAGCTTGGCCTGGCCCTCCAGCGGCAACTCGGTCATCTCGTCCAGGAAGAGGGTCCCCCCCTCGGCGCGCCGAAACGCGCCCGCCCTCGCCTCGTGCGCCCCCGTAAACGCGCCCTTGGCGTGGCCGAAGAGCTCGCTCTCGAAGAGCCCGGCCGGGATCGCCGCGCAGTTGAGCGGCACGAAGGGCGCCCCAGCGCGGGCCGAGCGGGCGTGGATCGCCTGCGCCACGCGCTCCTTCCCGGCGCCGCTCTCGCCCTCGATCACCACGGGGCTCGAGACCCCCTCCAGGCTGCTCAGGGCCTGAAAGAGCGCCCTCATTGGCGGAGAGCGCCCGACCAGACCCTCGTAGTCGCCCCCGCCCAGCGCGACCCGCGGGCGGCGCGCCAGGTCCTCGCGCAAGGCGACGTTGTGCTCGAGGACCCGTTGATAGAGCGCCGCGTTGCGCAGCGCGGCGCAGAGCTGCGTCACCAGCGCCCCGAAGAAGGCCAGGGTCGCCTCGTCGAAGCGCCCAGCCTGGCGCGAGTCCACGTAGACGACCCCCTGGGGGACGTCCTCGCCCAGCAGCGGAGCGCAGAGCACCCCGCGCAGTCCGAGCGCGTCAGCGCTCGGGCTGAGCGCCCCCTCCTCGTCGACGACGTGGTGCACGGCCCTCCGCTCGGCGAGCGCCTCGGCCGCGATCGTGGTGGCGTAGTCGAGCGGGTCGCCCAGCTCCACGCGCCCGCGCCCGCGAGCCACGGCCACCTCCCAGCCAGCCTCGCCCTCGAGCACGAGCAAGCCCCGCTCGGCCCCGCTCAGCTCGAGGCAGGCGTCGACCAGCTCGACCAGGGTCTCCTGCAGGGGCGCGAGCCGAGAGACCCGCTCGAGAGCGCCGAGGAGCAGCTCGACGTGGCGCTGGTCGCGGGCCGCGTGGCCCGTCAACACGCCGCTCAGGCGGTCTTGGCGCGGCGCGGCGTCGAGGTCTTCCCGCCACGCGCAGAGGCTGCCCGCGCCGCTCCGCCTGGCCTCGGCCAGGGCCACCTCGGCCCGCCGGAGCAGCTCCTCGCAGCGCTCGCCCGCCGCCGCCTGCGCCACTCCGGCGCACAGCGCGACTCCCGCGCTCAGCTCACCCGCCAGGCGCTGCAGCTCACCCGCCCGCTCCGCGGCCTCCTCGACCCCACCCGGGCTGAGCACCAGCAGCTCGTCGCCCCCGTAGCGGACCGCGAAGCCTCCCGGTCCCGCTCCGGCCTCCGCCACGCTGGCCAAGGTCGCCAGGAGCTCGTCGCCCGCCGCCGGCCCGCGCTCGGCGTCGAGGCCCCCCAGACCGTCCAGGTCGAGCAGCGCCAGGCAGAGGCCCTCGCCGGCCAGCAGGCGCGCGTCCAAGGCAGCGCGGCTCCGCTCGAACCAGGCTCGCCCGCGCAAGCCCGTGAGCGGATCGCGCTCGCGGGCCCGCTCCAGCGCGTCGCGCACCAGACGCGTGCTGACGTGACGAGCGGCCCGCGCCGCCAGCTCGGGGGCGGGAGGCGGCGCGCAGGCCAAGACGCCGTAGCTGCGACTCGGCCCGCTCCCGCTGACCAGGAGCGGCAAGCGCAAGGGCTCCAGCCACCGGCCCTCCCGCGCCTCGCCCGCGGAGGGCGAGTCCCCCGCGAGCTCGAGCGGCTCACCCAAGGACCAGGTCTCGGCGACCCCCTCCAGCCTGAGCGCGACCTGCGGGCACCTCGTCAGCCCCGCCGCCAGGTCGAGCGCCGCCTCGAGCGACCCCTGCTCCAGCTCGCGGGTGAGCGCGCTGGGGTCGCTGAAGAAGCGACGCAGATCGGCCTGAGCCAGGGCAGGCAAGGGGAAGGTGGCGGGTCCGCTCACAGCGCGAATAATGCCACAGGTGCAGCCCCTCCTCCCTTGGCAGCTCGAACGCGAACGAGAGCTCTGGCGTCGCCTCCTGCTCGCCGACCCCACCCTGGCCCAGCACTCTCCCCTCGCCGAGCGGGCCCTCTCCGCCAAGGGCTCCCCCCTGGAGCTGCTCGCCGAAGCCGTCCCGCGCGAGGCCTACGCAGCGGCGCTGCTGACCCTGCGCCGCGAGCCGCCGCCCCCCCTCGAGTGGGCCGCCCTGAGCGTCCTCGGCGAGGCCGGGCGCGGGTCTCAGGGGATCGTCTACTGGGCGCTGCGCGGCTCGGAGCGCCTGGCCCTCAAGGTGCTCTCGCAGCGGGGCGAGCGCGCCCTCGCCCGCTTCGAGCGCGAGGTGACGCTCCTGCAGCGCATGGAGCATCCCGCGATCCTGCCCCTGCGCGCGGCCGGCAGCCACGAGGGCGCCGCCTTCCTGGCCACCCCGGCTTGCCTGGGCGGCGACCTGAGCGCCCGGGCGCCCCTCTCGAGCGAAGGCGCGATCGCCCTCCTCCGCCGGCTGGCCGCCGGCCTCGCCCACGCCCACCAGGCTGGCGTGATCCACCGGGACCTCAAGCCGAGCAACGTCCTCTTCGACGAGCGCGGCCAGGCCTACTTGAGCGACTTCGGCCTCGCTCACGACGAGCGCGCCGAGCAGCTGACCGAGACCCACGCGACCCTGGGGACCCTGCCCTACCTGGCGCCCGAGCTGCTGGGCGGAGGCGCCCGCGCGGCGGGTCCCGCCGCCGACGTCTACGGGCTCGGCGCCCTGCTGCACCTGGCCCTGACGGGCGCCCCGCCGCACGGCTCGCGCACGATCGGCGCTCTGGCCCTGGCCGCGCGCGGGGGCTTCCGCGGGCTGCCGCCGGGCCCCTGGGACGCCAGCGGCGAGCGCCCCTGGCTCGAGGCGATCCTGGGGCTAGCCCTCGAGCCAAACCCGCGCCAGCGCGCCGACCTCGCGACCCTCGCGCGAGCGCTCTGAATCGCCCACCTCGCCTCCGTCTGCGACACTCCGCGCCGTGTCCCCCTCGCCTCAGCGCTTTGGGCCCTTCGACCTCGTCAGCCTCCTCGGCGAAGGCGGGACGGCCCGGGTCTACCTGGCCGAGCGCGGCGAGGAGCGCTACGCGCTCAAGCTCCCTCGCCTGGAGGCCCTCGCGCCGCGGCGCAGGGCCCGCCTCGAGCAGGAGGCTGAGCTCGCCGCCAGCCTGGAGCACCCCCACCTCGTCCCCCTGCTCGAGCGCGGCGAGGCCGAGGGCCAGCTCTACCTGCTCTATCCCCTGGTGGTCGGCCACCCCCTCGACCTGGCCTGGGTCGACCAGCCCCTGCCGGCGCGGGTCCAGCAGCTCGCCCAGGTCGCGCGCGCCCTCGGCCACGCGCACCAGCGCGGCGTGATCCACCGAGACCTCAAGCCGGCCAACGTGCTCGTCGACGAGGAGGGCAAGGCGCTGGTCACCGACTTCGGCGCGGCCCGGCTCGAGGCGGCGGACCTGACCCGCACCGGAGAGATCCTGGGGACGCCGCGCTACCTGGCCCCCGAGCTCCTCGTCGAAGGCGCGCGCGAGGCGACGCCCGCGGCCGACGTGTGGAGCCTGGGGCTGCTCCTCTACCTGGCCCTCGCCGACGAGCACCCCTTCGCCGGCTGCTCCCTCACCGAGCAGCTCGCGCGAGCCCAGGCCGGACTGGCGCCGACGCTCGGCCCGCCGCCCCTGCGGGAGCTGGCGCGGGACGCCTTGGCCTGGGAGGCGAGCGAGCGGCCGCCCGACGGCGACGCCTTCGCCGCGCGCCTCGAGGGCTGGCTGATCGAGCAGCCGACCGACGACCCCCTGGCCGAGGTCGAGGCGACCAAGCCCAGCGCCCCGGCCGCGGACTGGCGCGCTCAGCTCCCCCGCTGCGGCCCCTACGTGGCGCGGGAGCTGATCGGCCGCGGCGGCATGGGGCGCGTCTACCGCGCCTGGGACGAGAGCCTGGAGCGCGAGGTCGCGCTCAAGCTGGTCGACATTGGCGTCGACCCCGGCCGCCGGGCGCGCTTCCTGCGCGAGGCCGAGGCGGCCTGCCTGGTGCGACACCCCAACCTGGTCGCCGTCCACAGCGCCGGGATCGCGGGGCCCCGCGGCTACCTGGCCATGGAGCTGGTCGAAGGCGGCAGCCTCTCGGGCGAGACGCGGCCCCCCCGCGAGGCCGCCCGCCTCGTCGCCCCCTTGGCGCGAGCCGTGGCGGCCCTCCACGCCGGCGGCGTCCTGCACCGCGACCTCAAGCCTGGCAACGTGCTCCTCGACGCGGCCGGACGGCCGCGCCTGGCGGACTTCGGCGTGGCGAAGGTCCTCGGCGAGGCCTCGCTGACCCGGACCGGCCAGGCCGTCGGGACGCCGCTCTGCATGGCCCCAGAGCAGCTGCGCGGCAAACCCGACGAGCGCAGCGACGTCTACGGCCTGGGGGTGATCCTCTACGCCTTGATCCAGGGCGCCCCCCCGCCCGTGGCCGCCAACAGCCTGGCTCAGCTGATCGTGTCCAAGTCGCGCCGCGCGCCCCCGCCGACCGAGGGCGCCGACCCCGCGCTGGACGCGATCTGCCAACGGGCCTTGGCCCCCGACCCGCGCGAGCGCTTCTCGAGCGCCGCTGGCTTCGCCGCCGCGCTGGAGCAGCTGAGCGCGCCGCCCCGGCCGCGCCGCCGGCCCGGGCTCCTCGTCGGCTCCTTCCTCAGCCTCTCGCTGATCGCGCTCGCCGCGCTCGCGCCCCTCCTCGCCCCCCCGGAGCCAGGGCCCGAGCCCCCGGCCCCCCAGCGCGACGCCCTCCGCGCAGCCCTGCAGCAGTCGAGCCTGATCGCGCTCGCCCGAGACCTCGACCGCCTGTCCGCCGACCCGCTCAGCGAGCCGCGCGCTTCGACTTTGGCGGCCTTGGGGCGGCTCCTCGCGGGCGGCTCCCTCGCCGAGGCTCGGGCCGTCGCGGAGGAGGCCCCCGCCAGCGTCGCGCGCGAGGCGCTGGAGGCCACGATCGCGACCCTCGACACCAACTCCGACCCGCGCGCTGCGCTGCGCGCGCTAGGCCGAGTCCAGCGCGAGCTCCGCTACGAAGAGCTGGCGGACCTGGCCGCGCTCGCGCGCGCTCGCCTGACCCCTCCCCCTCTCGACGCGCCCGCTCCCGCGCTCGATCTGGAGCGGCTCGAGCGCTCGCCCCTGGCCCCCTGGTGGCGAGGGCCCGGCGAGGCCGCCCTCGCCTGGCGCCTCGACCGGCCTCA
>MDTG01333563.1_pt1 | contig 22091 bp, 32 predicted proteins | sample 811421 | NCBI WGS metagenome assembly MDTG01 (sample SAMN05326645, study PRJNA326480) | marine metagenome | isolation source: seawater | place: Pacific Ocean: South East | collected 2011
CCCATACGCAGACCAACCCCAACTTCGGAACATACGCCCTTGGCTAAAGGTTTGTACCTTAGGAGCGTAAGCATTTCAACTTTTTGCGTCTTATGAATGTGAAGCTCGCCCTACCTGCATCTTTTGCCGACTTGACCCTGCGCCACCTTCAGGTGTTGGAGACGTCCGACGACCCAATGACCTGCGTTGGGGCTGTAACGGGCGTAGAATGGACCGAATTGCGTGAGATGCCCCGTACGTTGATACAGGGAGCTTATGAGCACCTGCAGTCGCTAAGAGAGGCTGAGACGCATAAACACCTTACGACCTTTGACCTCAATGGCACCCGCTACGGCTTCGTCCCGAACTGGGACGAGTTCACAGCAGGGGAGTGGATTGACGCCGAGCAGTACTGCGGGGACTTCTGGAAAAACGCGCACAAGGTCATGGCACTGCTCTTTCGTCCTGTCAGTAGGGAGTGGGGGGAGCGTTATGAGATCGAGCCCTACACAGCAAAGGAGGATGCTCAAGCCTTCCTCGATATGCCAGCGGATCAAGTGGCAGGGGCGTTGCTTTTTTTTTCGACTACCAGAAGCGAACTGCTGAACACTTTGCAGTACTCTTTGATTCGAACAGCGAAGATGGCAACGACTTTGCCGACAAATGGGGGTGGTACCCGATCCTCCATGCTCTCGCGGGTGAGAACTTACTTCAGGTCGAAGCTGTCACGAAGCTCACGGTCGGTCACGTATTCACCCACCTCGCATTCCTAAAAGACCTGGAGTTTCAACGTAAGCAAGCCACAGCATGATCACCTACACTAACATCGTGAATCGCTTCGAAGCATTCGTCGCGGCCAACCCGTTCGTGCAGACCTTCAGCTTCGGCTCACCCTCCGACGTCGATCTCGAGAAGCTGGAGACGTACCCTATTCTGCATCTCGTCTACACGGGAGCCAGCTACGAAGGGAGCTCCAAGACCTACTCGTTCGAGGTCTACATCCTTGACAACCCGCCCAACAGCGAAGCCAAAGTGGACTTTCAAAAGGGCGCCATTACAAACGCCGAACAAGTAGCCGAGGACATCTTGGCCGACATGGAGCGTGGTGGGGAGGTGTTCACCTTCGCCCATCGCTTTGACGTCGCCAGCGCCTCTACCGTTCCCCTTGAGGAGGAGGGGAGCAACGTGCTGTCCGGCGTCCTCTTGAACCTTTCCGTGACCGTTGGTTACGAACACAACTCTTGCATTTCACCACTCACATGAACAACTGGAAACTACGCTCGACCATAACGGGCCAAAACGGTATGGACTTCGTAGAAGTCAACGGCCACCTCGCAAGCCTTGACAGCGGCGAGGACACCCTCGTACAAATCGTACCCTTTGGCGACAAGTACCCCTATTTTTTGAGAACGTCGGCGAGCGACGACTTTGGCCCCGTGTCAAACCAAGTGCCAGGCATTTGCAACGGCACATTCACGCACACAGGGGCGGCTAACGGCCAAGTAGCGTCGACTGCCTTGACGGGTGAAGGCTTGGGAGCGACATTTTTTTACGGCTTTCTTGCAGACGGGACGCTGTCCTTCATCAAAGCCGCAACGGGTGGTAGCAACTACAAGGTTGGGGACAAGCTGCAAATCACAACCAACCAAGGCCACGTCATACAGTTTCGCTTAGTCGATGGGTCTAATATGCGGGCCTTGGCAATTCGCCTAATTCATGATCAAGGGGTTCTGCCCTACCCCGTGCACCGCGTTAAGATTACAGAAACAGACCAGGACCATACCATTCAGGTGCTCGACTACCGGAGCCAACAGGTCTTCCCAAAGCCACAGGACAAGCTTCTCGACAAGTTCCCTAACGCGGCGGCGGCCTACGGCTTGCGCCTCTTGCGTTCGGCCTACCTAGGCCCTGCTATCAAGGTGCGGAGAGATAGCGACAACGCCACCAAGGACATCGGCTTCTCCGGGGAAAACCTTGACACGGCCACCCTCTTGGCCTTTGCGGGTTCGCAAACCGTCACGGTTGACACTTGGTACGACCAAGCGGGCGGGGTGAATGACGCCTCACAAAGTGGAACATCCAACCAGCCGACCATTGTGAACGCGGGGACGCTTGTCACGGTCAATGGCAAGCCCGCCCTCGACTTCGACGGAAGCGACGACAAGTTCTCGCTCAACCACTCTGACCTGTATGGGCAAGCCCGCTTCGATGCCTACTTTCACATCCAGAGCGACGACACGCAGTACCTCATGTTTTCGCAGTCAACTTCAGCAGGCAACCACAGCTTTGCCATACTTGACGGAAGCGACTCAACGGCGTTGTCATCAGGTTACAACTACACCACAACCGACATGTACGTCAACGGCGTCAACATGAACTTTGTGAGTGGCACTACAACGCGGGACGACCTTCACACAGCCTTCATTACTAACGGCGCAAAACATAGCACGGGGGCCATCATTGTTCACGAGGGTGCGCAAACAGGTAACTGGTCAAACTTTAAGGTTTCGGCGTACGCTTCGTATGCATTTGACGGCAAGATGACCGAGATGGTGCTTTACAACACCGACCAGTCGGCCAACAGGGAAAACATTGAGAAGGACATGGCCCTGCACTCGGGAGCCTACGAAGTGGAGGACGCGCCGTTGCTTGACGCCTACGGGGGTGCCCATGCGGCCTACTCCCTCCGCAAGCTCAACAGCGACTACACTGGGGCGGCCATTCGGGTGCGTCGCCTCTCTGATAACAGCGAATTCGACATCGGCTTCAAAGCCGACGGCACATTAGACACTGACGCGACAGATGCGTTGAACGACGGAAGCAGCATCGTGGCAAAAACTTGGTATGACCAAAGCGGTAACGGGAAGCACGTCACTGCGACCCCCTCCGGGGTTGAGCCGGTTCTATATTTCGAGGGCGATTTGCTCACTGTTGACGGAAGGCCAGCACTCCGATTTGTCAACGACCGTATGCCTTTTGACAGCACGGGCCTTGACATTGGCAACCTTTCTTCGTTCATGGTCTGTAAATTCAGTAACACAGCAGGGACGCAGTTCCCGCTGGTTTTGTCTACAACCACAGGTAACAAACGTTTCTACCCGCCTTTCTTAAACAACGGGAATTTCAATTACGCCTACGGGTCACACAGCGCCGCGGGCACCGTAACGGGCAACATCCTCAACAACTTACACACCCAAATCGCCGGGGCTACTCAAGGTGACATGGAAGCGTTCCTGAATGGCACAAGCGTCGGCAGTGTGGCATTGGATTCGGGCATAGATGCGTCATTCTCGGATGGAATTGGCGCCGTCAATGGAGCCAACTTCTTTAACGGCTCTATGCAAGAAATTATCGTCTACCCCAGCGACCAAAGCGAGCGCCGCACCGGCATCGAACGCAACATCTCAAACCACTACGAATTATGAGCTATATTCTTATCTCAGCCAACGACGACTTGACGTCGCAGGAGCGCGCCAAACTCATCACCCGCGAGCTCTACAACATCACGGCCCCTGAAGCCATGCAACACGACTACCAAGCCGACGGCACCGTCTTCGGGCTTGTCAAACACCCCGAAAGCGACGACTGGGCTATGCACATCCAAGAGGACTGGGTCATATACTGCCACGACGACGTGGACCTCGACCGCCTCGTGGGTGCCTTTCCTGAAGTGCCCGCCGACGAGGTAGCCACCCTTCGCTCTTTGATTGAGTCCAGCGACAAGATTGAGTTCTCGCAAATCATTCCAAGCACCGCCACCGTCCGCGACTTCGACTACATGATCGACAACGGTTGGTTCACTGACAACATCTAAACCCTACAGACATGGACTTTATTCTCAACCACTGGGCCGAGTTGGCCCTCGCCATCCTCGCCGCCGCGGGAACCTACACCGGGCTCACTGAGAGCACGAAGGACGACAAGGTGGTGGACGTACTCAAACGAATTGTGAACGCCATCGTTTTGGGCCGTTCGCGCAAAGCCGACAAGAAGTGAAGACCTACGACCTCATCAAAAGCGATTCGTTCCAAGCCTCCGATGGGTTCATCGAGGCCAACGGCTACATCATGCACAACAGCACGACCGACGTGGACGTGGAAGTGGTGCCTTACGGCCATGAATACCCAGCGCCTCTCATCACTTTTGAGCCGCCTAACCAGTTGGCCGGCTTGACAAGCGGCACGCCTCAACCAATCACTCCGAGTGCCTTAGTTTCAGGGCGCACTGCAACAAGCCTCACGGGGAACGGAAGCGGCGCGACCTTTACCTACGTGGCCGATGGTAGTGGCAACATGTTATTGATATTCGCCGATACCGCGGGGACAGGGTACTTGGTGGGCGACCACATCAGCATCACGACAACGCCGGCGCACGGCTCGCAAACGCTGTCCTTCCGACTCGTTAAGGGGAGCAACCGCGCCGAGGTGCCCGTCACCTTGATTCACGACCGCACCAACCCCTTGGCCTTTGAAGTTGAGGAATACAAAGTGCTGGGCACAACTAACCGCACCGTCTTTGTCTTGCGTGAACGCCCGTGACAAACTATGAGGCCATTTTGGAGGAATTTGCAAGGGAAACAACCCTCGCGGCAAAACGTGAGCTTGGTTCGCGACGCATTGGTCGCAATCGCTCGTACGGTGTTGCGACGCGTGATCTTCAAAAAAGCCTTACGTTCACTCGCAAAGGCAGTCGCATTGCGTTTGGCTCTCCCTTGGCCCATGCTGGTTTCGTTCATTGGGGCGTCAATGGCACGGAGCGTTCGCGTTCTGCGCCGTATTCGTACAAGTTCCCAAACCCCAGCAGAAAGCACGTGCAAGCGATCCGGCAGTGGATGCGGGACAAGCCAGTGCGATTGCAAAAAGGCGGAGGCAAGGGCTTTGCGCGTCAAACGCCGGCGGCGCTACAATCGGCGGCGTACCTCATTGCAAGGGCGATCAAAAGGAACGGCGTACCGGGGGTGAAGTACTGGACAGAAGCCTACGAGACAATGTGGCCTCGCTATGCCAAAAAAATAGCGGAAGCAAAAGCCAAGGACGCAGCTCTCGCGATTGAAGCTGTGATTGACGGCATAACTCTGAAACTCAATTAACAATGGCTGTTCAGCTGACATTGGAGCCCGACGACGACATCACAGTGTGCAACCAGCACTTGCTGTACGAGCTTTTCGACTCGGCAGCTACGCCGGACAGATACATTGTGCAGGTATTCGAGGCGGCTGACCTGTTTGCTGGGGATGGGTCAAGCATCGCCAAAATCTACATCACCCCAAACGCAGTCAACAGGGGGGTGTTCGACTTGTCGGACATTGTGGGCAATCGACTGCTCCCGGCAGAGACCATTAGCTCTTTTGGGAATACAAAATTTGCTCATGACCTTGGAAGCACTGAGGCCCCACTAGCAACAAGCCAAAGCGTCCGCAAGTACACGGTAAAGGCTGGCGTACTCAACGGAGGCACAGAGACATTCCCCAACAATGCGGCTGCCAATGCGGTGGTGTTCTTGATGGGTGGCGCGTTTCAAATAGCTGACGGCAGACACCCCAGCTTCGCTGAGTTCTATACTGATGCCCTTGCCAACACGGCCAAGGCATGGCTCACCAACATGCCCAACAACTCGCAGGTGATCGAGAAGCACATGGCAGACGAAGATCAAGGGCGTGCCCAAATCATGCAGCACACCTTGATGGGGGCTACATCTTTCCTGAGCCAAGTACAGTACGACCTCTACCGGCCGGGAGACAACACCGTGCTTGCAACCAAAACACTGACAGTGAGCGTACAGGTGACATATCCCGGAGCCGTGCGCTATGTGCCGATGGGGCCAGCTAACCTCGCTGACTATTTTGGAGCGAGCTGGAACACCTCATGGGGGCGTGTTGAGATCACGCCACAAAGCGCAGGCAACACACAGATTGGTGCAAAGCTTATCATTCACCGAGACTGCCGACCCATCAAGCACCAGCCCGTGCAGTTGGCTTGGACCAACACCGTTGGTGGATGGGACATGCTTAGGTTTGATGCACGCGCACCTCACACAATCCGAAAGAACGAAAAGCGGTACCGCAAAGATCCGTTGGACTATCAGTCAGTTGGCCCCAACTGGAATACATGGGACCGAGGCACTACAACCTTTCACAACACAGGGCGTAAACAATTCACCTTAACCCACGACAAGTTCACCACGGACGAGCGTGCCCTTTTGGAATTTTGTATGCGCTCCAGCCGGGTCTACTACCGATACGGCACCGATGCTTGGGCTCCCTGCGTGGTCAATACAGACTCCCTGGTAATTGAGCCTGCTGGCTCTCGAATGTACCGGGTGTCCCTGACCATTGAAGATGCAAACCCGGTCCGATGCTGAGGCTGAATGTTTCAAACGTTGACCTCGACCTGTACCAAGACGAGGCGGTCAACCTGACCATACAGTTCTCCGACCTTGAGAACATCAACAGCGCGGTGGGTTCGTTCTCGCAAACCTTTAGGGTGCCAGGAACGCCCAAGAACCTAGACTTGTTTGGTGCCGTCAACCTCAGCGACCCGGCAGGTGTCAATCTAAAGACGAAAAAGGATGCAGAGCTGTTCTCGGGCTCGGTGTCGATCCTGACAGGCTACGTGCAAGTCAAAGCTGTGTACCTTCAAAAGAAGGAATACGCAGACATCGAGCTGGTCTTTTTTGCTGGTGCGGTAGACCTCAAAACAGCGATCGGTGACGGCATGCTGACGGACCTTGATTGCAGCGCAGAAGACCATGACCTCACGTACAACCTCATAACCGGTTCATGGTCGGGTGTTGGCATTGGCCCTGAGATCACGTACGGGCTCATTGACAAGGGGAACAACTGGAACTTCGATGCGGGGGAGGTGCCGTGGACCGCAAGCAATGGGCTTTACTTAGGACAGCTCACCCCCATGTTTCAGGCAAAGTACGTGCTGGACAAGATCATGAGCACGGCAGGGTACACCTTCGACTCGACGTTCCTTAACCATACAGGCCTTCAGACATTCGGCAATATCTACCTGCCAGGACTCAATGGGGCAACGACTCCATTGACAACAGATGCCGACCAGTCAAATGCGCGTGCAGGTTTAGATGCTGACTTCACAGGTTCGTCGCTGACCACCTTGGATCTTGTAGACAACGCCACAGGTGGCATTGACGATGGAAGCAACTGGAACAACACGACGCACAAGTACACTGCTCCGTTCACTGGCAAGTTCGCGTTGAGGCTTACCTACTCGTATGACCAAGGGGGTTTGACAAACAATGTTGCTATTCAGGTCTACAAAAATGGCTCAACGCTTTTATTTTCCGCAGACACAGGACCAGGCACAGCTCAAAACCGACTCAAGACACAGCTTGTAGACCTTGAGGAAAACGATACGATCGAGGTCAAAGGCAGGGCAATATCGGGGGGCGTTGTGATTAAAGGCAACGACTCGACTATCTCAGGCATCCGCACTTCGTTGGAGATCATTGGCGGCTTCCCGTTCTCGGGTTTTGAGGTGGACGTGGCTCGCAATATGCCAGAGCTAAAGCAGATTGACTTTGTGACGGGGTTGCAAAAAATGTTCAACCTCGTGTTCATCCCGGACAAGAACAGGGAGAAGCACCTGCTGATTGAGCCGTACACCGACTACATCGCGTCAGGGACAGACAAGAGCTGGACAGACCTAATTGACTACGACCACGACATTGTGATCAAGCCTACCACAGACTTGCAGTCAAAGCGATACGAGTGGACCCACAAGGCAGGCGGTGACTTCTTAAGCCAAAGCGTCGACAGCAGCTTGGATCGGGTGTACGGCAACTACCGCGTCAATGATGCCGAGAACGACTTCGCGACAGGGGACAAGAAGATTCAAACGCCCTTCGCCCCATACATCACCTCACTTATCCCGGGCAGCGAGTTTCCCATTCACAGAAGCCTAAAGCAGGACGGCACAGGCGTCGACAACCCGTTGCCCATGCTGGCCTACTACCACGGGCTTGTGAACGAGTTCGGAACGTGGTACCTCCGAAACGATACAGGGGTTGAACAGACCTTGACGACATTCCCCAGCTTCTCTAATTACTCTAACAAACTGCCGGAGCTAACATCGCTGGACCTCAACTTCGGCATGGAAACGCCGTTTCTGACAGTCGAATGCACGCCCCGAGACACACTCTTTATTAAGTACTGGTCACAGTACGTCACGGAGCTGTACAGCGAGGAAGCACGGATCATGAGCTTGCATGTTCGCTTGGACAGGGTAGAGTTGGCCGACTTTGAGTTCTCGGACAAGATCTGGATGCGTGGAGCACGGTGGCGAGTGATCAAAATGACCTACGACGCCAACGTGGAAGGACTCGTAAAAGTGGACTGCATCAAGGTGCTGTCAGACATCGCCTTTTGCGAGGACATCCCAACATCCTTGCGGGTCAGTGACAACTACCTGCTATTCAATGGATCAAACATCGCTAACCCTGACTACGGGTCACAAAAATGCTGTGAAGCATACGGCTTCCTATATGAGCCGGACAAGGTACTTGGCACATTTGTCTGCCGTCCTCGCCTGGTAACATCCCAGCCAACACCGTAAGCAAATGCAAAATCCGCGTCATATACTTGAAGCCATCGACCTGCTCGTTGCAAGCAAAAAGCGGCAGCCCTCCCTTTGGTGGGTAAAGCCGTTGGACTTGGTGTTGACCCTTGCCTACTTAGGGGCGTTTGGGTGGCTCATTTTTAACGTGATCAAATGGCTGTAACCAAGCAACAAATTATCCTTGAGTTCGATGCGGAAACTGGTCAGCTGACTGGCAAGCTGAATGACGTCAACCAAAGCGTGGAGGAGGTCAGCGACAGCACCAGTGTGTTGACGAACCAGCTCGACAAGATGACTGGAGGGGCTGTGTCCGGCTTCAAAAATGCCGTCGCAGGGACCCAGTCATTTGTCAAGGGATTGCAGCTTACAAGGGCTGCTATCATTGCTACGGGCATTGGTGCTTTGGTCATTGGCGTAGTTGCCTTGGTTAAGGCATTCACACAGACAGAGGAGGGGGCGCGTAGGCTCAAAAAGGCGTTTGCCCCTGTGCAGGCTGTGGTGGACGTGCTCATGATGCGTATTTCTGCGCTGGGCGGTGCGATTGTCAAGCTGTTTTCACGGGACTGGGAGGGGGCGGCGAAAGACCTTGGCAGGGCACTGGCTGGTAACAATGACGAGTATGCACGACAAATCAAGTTGTACGACCAGCTGATTGAGCGTGAGTTCGCATTGGAAGATGCTCGCATAAAACAGACCGTCGAGACTGCAAAGATCCGTGCAGAGATCAAGGAACTGAACCTCGTAGCAGAGGATACCACAAGAACGATTGAGGAGAGACAGGCAGCGGCAGCCAAGGCTGGTGAGTTGGAGCGCAACTTGTTCGAGGAGCGCAAGGCTCAGGCAGAGGAGGAACTGGCTATCGCTCGTTTGCGTCTCAAGAACTCCAACACACTTACAGAGGACCGTAAGGCTGTGGCAGAATTGGAAGCTCAGATCTTCGACTTGGCTCGTGAATCGTTGGAGCTGCAGACCACCCTTAACAACAAGCTCAACATACTTCGTGAGGAGGGTGCCCGTAAGGAGCAGGAGGCTCTTACCAAAGAGATTGAGCTGATGCAGAAGACCGTGGAGCTCAACCAAGAGCGTGTCGGGCAGCAGGAGGAGGTCAACAACGAAACAGAGCGCGGCTTAATCATTCGCAAGGATGCGGAAACGGTCGCTACGGGCATCGTAGAAACAGAGTCACAGAAGCGCCGAAGGATCCGCAAAGATGAGTTTAGCAATACGATTGACCTTTTGGAGGATGAGTTTAACCACCGGGCGGAACTTGCTACGGCTTCGTTTGCGGCTTTGTCGGCCTTGAACAGCGCTTTTTCGGCAGACAGTGAGGCGGGTGCCCGGAAGGCATTCAAGCGCAACAAAGCCCTCGCATTGGCTACGGCAATCACTCAAACGGCACAGGGCATCATCACGCAGCTCGCTGTACCCCAGGATGCCTTGACAGGGCAAAACTTCATCAAGGCAGCAATCGTTGCCGCTACCGGTGCGGCTCAGGTTGCTCAAATCAAGCAAAGCCAGTTTCAAGGGGGCGGAGATCTCAGCAGCAGCATTCCACGTCCCAACGAGGGCGGGGTGTTCGGTGGAGCCCCACAGCTGGACCTTGGCTTCTTGGGTGGTGGAGCAGGACAGGATGGACCAATACAGGCGTTCGTGATCGCCCAAAACGTAAGCAACGCGCAACAAGCAAATCAACAAGTACAGGACCAAGCAAACTTAGGCGGATGAAAATTGTGGAACTAATCATTGACGAGGAAGCTGAGGTGTTCGGCATCGAAGCCATCTCACTCGTAGACCGTCCCGCCATCGAGCTGGACTTCGTGGCATTGAAAGATCAAAAGGTGCAGTTTGCCGAGATGGACGAGGACAAGCGCATATTGATGGGCCCAGCCTTGGTGCCTGACAAGCCTATTTACCGCAAAAACGCGTCGGGGGAGTTCTACGTCTACTTCTCCAAAGCAACCGTGCGTAGGGCCGCGGAGCTCTACCTCCAGCATGGCAACCAAGCGCGTCACACCTTGGAGCACGAGCACGCAATAAACGGGCTCACCGTGGTCGAATCGTGGCTCGTGGAGGACAAGGACAGGGACAAGTCAGCGGTCTACGGCTTGGACGTCCCGGTGGGCACATGGATGGTTGCCGTGAAGGTGGACAACGAGAGCATTTGGCAGGAGTGGGTCAAGGAACAGAAGGTCAAGGGCTTCAGCATCGAAGGTTATTTCGCCGACAAGATGCAGCAAAAGGAGGAGCAGACCGATATGGGCTACGACGTCGTGGATGCGGTGCTCAACTTGTTGGAGATGGAGAGTTACAGCGACTATCCGGATGCGGTTGTAAACAATGCGAAGCGAGGCATCGAGCTCAACGAGAAGGAAGGGAACAAGTGCGCAACGCAGGTCGGTAAGGTTCGTGCTCAACAGCTGTCACAGCGCAAGCCACTGACGCGGGAGACGATTGAAAGGATGGCGAACTACTTGTCGCGTGCAGAGGTGTACTATGACGAAGGGGGGCCGACAGATTGTGGATACATCAGCTACCTGCTATGGGGTGGCAAGGCTGGCAAGCGGTGGGCTGATGCTAAGGTGCGTGAGTTCAAAACCATGTCAGCTTTGGAACAGGTTGCCGTGGAGATCATGGCACAAACTGCGCTGCAGAGCAAGGTCATTGACGACAAGACAGCAATCATTGATGACAGACTTGCATATTCCACAAGGGAGGCCGCTGAGGTGGCCGCAAAAGACATAGGGTGCGAGGGTTCGCATACTCATGAATTTGAAGGACGCACATGGTACATGCCATGCAAGGAGCACAACTTAGCAGAGGTGGGCCCCCGTGGTGGTGTCAAAAGAAGCAAGAAGGCTCCTAAGAGTGATACCCCCAACAAGAACCCAAAACGCGGATCCGACAAGAACAAGCCCGGAGCTGCGGCAAGCGAGGGCAAGGTCAAAGTGCCGGAGAAGGTGAACAAGATCTTGCAGGACAAGAGCGACAACTTCAATGAGCGTTACAAGGAGAAGCTGGGCTACGGAGTCAGCGTGGCGAAGCTTCGTGTGGTCTACCAGCGTGGGGTGGGTGCGTTTCAAACATCGCACAGCCCCAACGTGTCCAGCAGTCAGCAGTGGGGATTAGCCCGCGTAAACGCTTTTCTTTACTTGGTCAAGAACGGACGGCCCGAGAACGCCAAATACACCACAGACTACGACCTGTTGCCAGCAAAACACCCCAAGTCAAAAAAATAAATGCAACCCTGCGTAAGCATTAGGGGGTCAAAAACGTCTATACCAAAACGCACACACATGAACATCCAACAACGAGTGCAAGACATCCTCAACAAATTCGACGTCAACTTGACTGTCACCGAGGAGAAGCGCACAGAGATGGCAGAAGTCACTCTTGAAAACGGCACGGTGCTTTACTCTGACGACGAGTTTGCAGCCGGAGCCGAAGCCTACATTATCAATGACGAGGGCGAGCGCATGAGCGTTCCCGCTGGAGACTACGAACTGAAGGACGGTCGCTTGTTGGTCATTGGGGAAGGCGGCAAGGTGGAGGAGATCAAAGGAGCTCCGCAGGCTGAGAAAGCCGGTGACGAGAAGGACAAAGAGCGCGTCGAGCAGTCAGCCGACACCGAGGAACCAGCAGAAGCTGAGGTCGGGGAGGAAGCAGAGCTTGAAATTGAAGTCGAACTCGAAGACGAGGACGAGGACAAAAAGAAGCCCACTTACGTCACCCGTGCCGAGGTGGAGGACATGATCAAGGCCGCGTTTGAAGCCCTCAAGGACAAGGAGGAGGACAAAGAAAAAATGTCTGACGTAAACCCTGAGGCACCCAAGGCTGAGGCAGAGCCCAAAGCCGAAGCGGAAGAAGAGCCCGAGGCTGACCCCGTTGCTGAGGAACTGGCTGCCGTCAAGGCTGAACTTTCAGAGATGAAAGAAGCTGCCGTTCCCATGCTCAAGCACGCCACTCCAACGGCGCAGCCTGAGCCCATAGACTTGTCAAAACTTAAATTACAGGAGCGCGTCGCCGTGCTTCACTCAAAATTCTCTCAGAAATGAGCCTTTACCAATTCAACAACGCCAGCATCGGCGTTGGCAACTATGCAGGTGAAGCAGCTCGCCCTTACGTGGCGGCGGCAATCCTGTCAGCAGACACTATTGCAAACAACTACGTGCAGGTGCTGCAAAACGTTCACTCAGTCGCACAGCTCCGGAAGTTCTCCGGCGTAAACATCGCTGCACAAACGTGCACGTTCACTCCCGGTGCCTCCGGCCCTTTGACTTTGGAGAGCCAAACCTTGACCACTTCACCATTGCAGGTGAACGAGCAGGTATGCAACAAAGACCTCCGCGCTACATGGGAGGGCATGCAGATGAGCGGAGAAAGCTCCGCCGCTCCCGGTGACTTCACCACATTTGTTGCTCAGTACGTCGCTGCTCGCGTGGCTGCGTCCATCGAGGGCAACTTGTGGCAGGGTAACTACGATGCCGATGGATCCGGTGGCGGTTCTGCCGCCTACACCAGCTTCAACGGCTTGTCAAAGGTGTTGCTTGATGCAACCCCCGGTTACGAATCTGCTACTGTTGGTGCCTTCACCGCAGACAACGCAGCCGTGACTGGCATCCTGACCCGCTTGGACGACCTCGTGAACAACGCACCATCCGAGATTCAGAGCGACCAGGACGCTGTTATCTACATGAGCAAGAAATCTCTGTTCCTGTTGCAGCGTGCAATGTCCGGTTTGGTGGACCGCGTTGTTGCCACTGATGGTAGTGCTGCGGCCTTCTCGCCCACTTTCTTGGGCGATGCTCGTCCAATGATGTACCTCGGTTTCAACATTGTCTGCCCTTCAGGCATGCCAAACGATACCATCATTTTCTGCAACCCCAACCAGTTGTACTTCGGCACCAACTTGTTGACTGACCACATCAACGCCAGCATCCTTGATTTGAGCGGTGTCACTGGTGATGACGTGACTCGCGTGATCATGCAGTTCAGCGGCGGAACCCAAATCGTTGACGAGGGCTCCATTGCATTCGCTCGCCGTAGCCAGTAACATTAACTCGAGGAACGCGGGGGAGCGAAAGGGCTCCCCTGCATCCTCCTAACCTCTGACATCATGGCTTGTAGCCTTACAATTACCGGGCGGTCTTTACCTTGCCGCGACGCCCTCGGAGGTGTGAAAAAGGTATGGATCGGACAATTCACAGACGGCATTTGGGGCGCAGTAGGCGCAACAACACCCGGTGAAATTGACGACAGCACTGACGCATTAGCCTTGGAGGACTTTGTAAGCCCCAAGAACACTTCGAGCTTGACACAGACCGTGAACTCCTCAGTGGAAAACGGAACTGTGTTCTATTCCCAGGTGCTCTCTTTGGTTTGCAACAAGCCCGTGGCAGCTGACGTAGTGGAGATTCAGAACCTCGCCAAGGGCCGCCTCGCGGTCGTGGTGCAGGATATGAACGACAACTACTTCGTCATTGGACATACTCGTGGCGCTGAGATGACAGGCGGTACTATCGCGTCAGGCACAGCCTTGGGCGACCTGAACGGCTTCACCTTGGAGTTCACAGGCGAGGAGGCTATCCCGGCTCCTTTCCTTGATGCTACAAGTGCAGCCGCTGGAAACGTCAACTTCAACGTCACACCGTAATAAACACCGGGCCAAAGCCTTGGGACCGTTTATAGTTACAAAAGGAGGGGGAGGGCGTTGGCTCTCCCCTTTTTGATACTAGCATGATTCACCTCACACCAAACGCCAGCATACAATCGTTTTCCGTTAGTCCGTTTCAACAACGGAAGTACCTGCCCATGCCAGGTTATCTGATCGGCCATTTCACCAACTACCTTGTCATTTTTAAGGAGATGGCCACAGGAGAGGAATTTGCGGTCAAGCCCTTTGTCACATTGGACAACGAAAGGCAAACAATCATGCAAATGACAACGAATGCTAACGTGCCGCTTCAAGCGCAGGTTCTTATCAAAAACAGCGGGTTGTACACTTACACTATTTGGGCAATGCAAGACGACAGTGAACTTATCCCAAGCCAGCAAAAAGCCTTGGGCATCCTTGAGACAGGCGTCGCCCGTTTTGCCGCCGAGGATGCGTGGAATACGCCGACCATCTCCATCCCTGACAACGTTGTATATTACGAGTGAACATGGACTTACTACACCTAAAGGAATACCAGGCCAAAAGCTACGCGGAGTCAACAAGCCGCGAGGGCTATATGAACTACGGGGACGACAACCTTTTCCCGCAGTACCTCATCGACCTATACCACTCCAGCGCCACGCACAATGCCTTGTGCACCTCCATTGCTTACATGATCTTTGGAGACGGCGTGCAGTCGGACGACTTCGACGCCAAGCTCAAGGTGCAGGAGTGGGGGCTGGACGACGAGATTCGCAAGGCGTGCCTTGACCTCAAGATACAGGGAGGCTTTGCCCTTGAAATCGCGTACAACCTTGGGCGCACTTCAATTAAGAAAGTGAAGCACTGCCCGTTTGAGCGCATCCGTTCGGGCGAAGTCAACGACGACGAAAAAGTAGAGTTCTACTACTACTCGGAGGACTGGAGCGACCCAAAGATTGAGCCCGTAAAGGTGCGGTGCTTCAACCCTGAGGACAAGAACGAGTACCCTCACCAGATCCTGTACGTAAAACCGTTCTCACCCGGGTCTTACTACTACCCGAAGCCCGACTACGTAGGTAGCATCAACTACATTGAGCTCGACAAGGAGATCGGCACCTACCACATCAACAACATCAAGAACGGGCTGGCCCCGTCCTTCACCATACACTTCAAAAACGGGGTGCCCTCCGCTGAGGAGCGTTACAAGATCCGGAACGACATCGAGCGTCAACTGGGTGGTGCAACAAATGCGGGCAAGTTCATTGTGACTTACTCGGACCAGCCGGAGCGCAAGCCTGACTTCGAGCCGTTCCCGTTGAGCGATGCGGACAAGCAATACCAGTTCTTGAGCGAGGAGGTGGTCGCTAAGATCATGGTCGGCCACAGGGTGACATCGCCGATGCTGTTTGGCGTCATGGTCAGCGGCAAGCTTGGCGGTGGGCTGGAGCTCAAGACCGCGAAAGAGATCTTCACCAGCGAAATCATTGAGCCGTACCAAGACATTGTAACGCACAGCATTGAACGTATCCTCGAAGCGGCTGGCGTGCCTGCTCAGGTGGGACTCGTAGAGGCCGAGACGGAGGAAGCCAACGTGGACGTCAGTTACACAGGCATCCAGATTAGCAGTGCGGTGGACATCATTGCCAAGGTGGGTACTGGTGAACTGAATAAAGAGCAAGCTACCCAACTGTTGGTCGCTATGCTTGGCTTCGACCGCGAGACAGCTACCATGATGTTTGAAAACGTCGAGGTGCAAGCTGCCCCTGTGGAGATGAGCGAGGAAGCAGTCAACCTTGCCTGCGACTACCTGATCGAGATGGGTGAGGAGGAGGACGACTACGACGAGTGGGAACTGATTGACGCCCGAAGGGTGGACTATGACACAGAGGCCCAACAGGACGCCATGTGGAGCTTTGCAAGGGCTATCCCCGGCAGTTCTGCGGAGCGTGGTAGCCGTGGTACCTCAGCCCAAGACAACGACGTTATTCGCGTTCGCTACGCCTACATGCCCAAGGTAACAGGCGATCAAGGCGTTGCTACCTATGGTTCACGCGACTTCTGCAAGCGCATGGTCGGTGCTGGCAACAGAGTTTGGCGAAAGGAGGACATACAAGCTGCATCACAGAGAGCCGTGAACCCCGGATGGGGGCCGAACGGAGCCAATACTTACGACCTGTTCCTGTACAAGGGAGGTGGGTCTTGCCAACACTTTTGGGAGCGTCGCACCTACCTCCGCAAGAACAACAATCGTGTGGGGGTCAATCGAGCCCGTGCGATCATTCGTGAAGCTGGGCTGCCACCGATGGAACAGAACGACCGTCGGGTTGCAATCACTCCACGCAGTATGCCCAACCGTGGCTTTTTGAACCCCCAAAACATCACAACCCCACAGTAAATGGCACTTACAGCAGAGGTTTTATTCGTCAACCCCGACTACCTAAAGCGCATAACGCAGCTCAACGGCAGTGTGGAGGAAGCAGTAATTGTGCCTGCGGTCATCTTGGCACAGGACAAGTACATGCAGCAGTTCCTTGGAACAGACCTGCTTGAAAAGCTCAAGGCTGACGTGCAGGGTGGGTCAGTATCGGGCAACTACGAGATCTTGCTTGACTCGTATGTGCGCAAGGCTACGGCATGGTGGAGCATGGTGGAGTTGCTGCCCAACCTCTATGTCAAGCTTGACAACGGGGGGTTGGTTATTCGGTCAGCCGAGAACACCAATGCCATCGGCCCTGACGATCTGCATAGGGAGATCGAGAACGCCCGACAAAACGCGCAGTTTTACTCAACCCGACTGGTTGACTATCTCACCAACAACACGACTCTGTTCCCAGAGTACAGCTCAAACAGCGGTGCTGATATGCTGCCTCAAATCTCAGCTTACTACCAGAACGGCATGAGCATCAGCGGCAGCTACGATCAAATCGACCCCGAGCTGGCAAGGCGGTTCCTCAAATGACCCGAGAGGAGAACGAGAAGGCCTTGCGTGCATGGCTGGCTAAACAAGACAAAGAGAAAGAGAAAGAGAAGCCGAAACAAAAGACATGAACTTAGAAGGGCTAATAACTTTGGTGCCCGCCTTGGTGGCAATCATTGGGGTGTGGGTAAACTTGAACGGGGAGGTGGCAAAGTTGAAAGGCCGCGTTTACCGTCTTGAATCGGACCAGAACGAACTCAAGACGATGCTGAAGGAGTGCGTGGAAGGCATCCAAGAGCTCAAAATTTTGTTGGCGAAAAAAGGTTTCTAAATGTACAAGTACTTCAAGCTTTCAGAGTTCGACAGCCCCGACGAACCAGGGTCCGGTGACATGATGGAGCCCGCAGTGGTCTTGGCGTTAGACAACGCAAGGGACCTTGCGGGTTTTCCGTTTGTGGTGACCAGTGGCTTTCGAAGCATCGCTCACAATCGCAGTTTGATCCGGGCAGGGCTTCCTGCATCGGCTAAATCCAGCCACTTGCTAGGATGGGCTGTGGACCTCAGGGTGGACAATGCGGAGAGGGCGTACCTGATGGTTGAAGCTTTACTCGACGCAGGGTTCAATCGCATAGGAGTCAGCGAAAAATTCATACATGCAGACATGGATCCTAACAAAAACCCCAACAGGCTTTGGACATACTAAGAAAGGGCCGAACGGTTCACCACGTCGACCTCGACTTCAAAAAGAGGGGAACAGACAGGCACCTGCTGTTTATCTCCGACGTCCACTACGACAGCGTCAAATGCGACCGGTCACTCTTGCACCGCCACCTTGAGGAGGCGAGACGCATTGGGGCCGGCGTTTTCATTTTTGGCGACTTGTTTGACCTTATGCAAGGGCGCTTCGACCCCCGGGGCAACTACTCGGAACTGAGGCCCGAGTACAAGAGCTGTACATATGTGGACGAGGTTATACAGGACGTAGGCGAGAAGCTCGCCGAGTACAAGGACGTCATCCGGTTTATCTCAAGGGGAAACCACGAGACCAACATCGAAAAACGCATGATGGTTTCACCCATTGACAGGGTGGCTCAGATCATTAACGCAGCAGGTGGCCGGGTGGAAACAGGAGGCTATGCAGGTTGGTTGGGCATGACTTGTCACAGAGGGGGCAAAAGCTGCAAGCGATTCATGGTGCACTACCATCACGGTTACGGAGGCAATGCCAAGCGGTCCAAGGGGGTGCTCAACAACGACCTTGATCTTGCACAGTTTCCCGACGCCGACTTCATTGTGCGGGGCCATGACCACAACAAGTGGTACCACCCCGTCACCGTAGACAGAATCAACCATACAATGAAGCTCGAGCAGAGTATGCGGTACATCATGCGGCTGGGATCCTACAAGAAGCTGGGTGACAGGTTTGCTGGATGGGCTACAGAGAAGGGCTTCAACACCCCAAGCCTTGGCGGGTGGTGGGTTCGCTTTGTGGAAAACAGAGACGAGTACAGGGTCGAAGTTCGCGACGCCTCGTAGTATATTGCACACGGCCATTAGGTGGCTGAATCATTTGTTTTTTCATTCATTGGAAGGGCCTCCGGAACGCCGGGGGCTCTTTTTTTTGTCCCAATGCTTGGAAGTAGGCATACCTTGTCTTATCTTTGAGACATCAAATGATTCAAAACCCCCACACCATGAGACCAACACCCCCAAACATTCAAGCCATCATTGCTCAACAGGGCTACGGAGGCATCAAGAAAGCCGTGCGTGCCAGCTATTGGGACTTGTTCAAAGCAGGTTACAATCGCAAGGAGATGAAGGAAGCCCTTTGCAGAGAGTTCGGTACTGAGGACGCATACATTCGGAACATCATTTACTTCACCTTCAATGGCTAAGAATACACTAAAACCCAACGGCATCTCCCACACGGTAATGCCTGAAGACCCCGCCTCAAACTACAACGAATGGATGGAGCATATTACCGCCTCCAGCATTGAACGCGACGCTGACCTGTTCAAAAAGAAATTCGACGTGCTTTGGGCATGGACCTACTTCGAAGATGCTGGCGCCGCCTCCGACTTCAAAAAGGAATACGATGCCCTGTGGGCTGACTTCAAAAAACAAATTCAAAACCACGCAAAATGAGCACGCAAATCAATGACACCGCAAAGCCATTTGCATGGCGCATTGCACGCAAGCGCATGCAGCGCGCGGCCACAACCTTCAACGCATCATTTGACAAGCCGAACAGCATGCGCATGGACATGATCTTGCAGGTTCTCAACAAAACGCACCTCGCAGCCGTGGGGTTCCACAGCACCGATGACAAACTCAATGCGCAGTTCTGCGAAAAGATGTGGCTCGACGCATGGAAAGAAGCCATGCGGGCCTTCGAGGATGGCATTGACGGAGTTTACGAAAACGACTGACCCATGGAGAGATACAACGGATGGGCTAACTACGCCACATGGAGGGTCAACCTCGAACTGATTGACGACAACTGGGACTATTGGAGCGTGAGCCTTGAGGAGATGGAGGGAGAGGACGAGGCGGACATCCAATACACCCTGACACAGGAGATAGAGGAGTACGTGCAGCAGGTCATGGATGCCAACGACCCCGGTGACGACATGAGCAACTTGATCCGCAGCTATGCCGATGCATTCCTTGCAGATGTTTCGTACTATGAGATCGCCAAGCATTTGATTGAGCAGTACGAATTGGAAAAGCAGGAAGCATGAAGGACCACTACGAACAGAAAAGCGGCGAGACTCGTGTCAAAGATGGGCTTGACTTGCCGTCAGTGTTCATGCCCGACAACGGGTGCATCTTCAAACCGGATCGCATGGAGGAGATGGGGTACACGCAGTACCTCGACACCCAGCATCCTGACCGCGACTACGTCACGCGGTGGTGGTTTCGCGATGAGCACAACAGAGAGAGAGTACAAAAGGCCATCAAAGCACAGGGCTTTGAGGTCGTAACTATAAACCCCTAAACAATGGCACAAGCCAAAATCACGCGGCTAGAACCCGCAAACCCCCCAACGTGGTCAGGAAACCACGGAACCATGTATGCCTTTGACGTTGAACTAAGCGACGGCACCGCCGGAGTCGTCAACGCAAAGAGCCCCGACAAGTGGCAAGTAGGTGCAGATGTGGAGTACACTTCACAGAGCACGCACCACGGCGTCAAGTTGAGGCTGGACAAGCCCGGTTACAATGGTCTACCCAAGCCCTTTGCTGGCGGTGGGGGATCGAGTGCAGACAATACCAAGGGCATCATTGCGTCATGGGCTGTCGGTATCGCTATGCAGGTGGCCGACGTCGGTGCACCCAACTACGACCAACAGGTCATGCAGTACGCTCGCATGGCTTTGGAGGCCCGTGCTCAAATCAAAAATGAGGTCACGCCGTGAGTGGTTGGCCTTTTAAGTGGAGTCAGGACTACCCGACAGAGCCGGGCCTGTACTTGATTTGCTGGTACACCCCCCTGGTCGAACCAAGGTACATGCTTTACAACTGGGATGGCAAGGAGCAGTTTGGAATTTGCTACCCCTTCGACCCCACCCACTGGCAGAGGGTGACGAGTCCTGCCAAAGACTACGAACAAATGAAACAATACGAAAACGCAGTACAATGAAGAATGCAAACCAGACATGGACTAAAAAGGACATGCAAACAATAAAAACGCGCCACAATGATGGGCTCTCGGATCAGCTAATTGCTGAAGAACTTGGACGCTCAGTTGAAGCTATCAAAAGCAGACGTTGTGCAATGGGTCTAAAAAAGAACGATGCAAAAAAGAGAGGGCCTAAACCAACACCTAAGGAGGATGCGAAGTTTACAAGCTACCAGGCCCAGCCTCGCAAGACGGTGCGCTACCTGTGGGGTGCTTTGGAGGTGACGAAGTTTTGAGCCATGCAGGGTTTTATCATTAAGCACTTTGGAAGCATTGATGCCTGTGCAAAGCAACTGAACGTGGGTCGATCGACGGTCTACCGCTGGTTGCAAAGCAATCCCCGTGGTATATTGTTCTACGCTCCGGAGATATGCCGGGACAAGAACACAACAGCCTTTCAGCTGGTTGCCGAAGTAGCCAACCGGGAGGAGGAACTAAAGCTTGAACCTATTGCACACACATGAGTGACAAGAACCTTGCACAGGGTTGGATAGATGGAGGGGGCTACGGCTCCCTCCCTCCCAACTCCCACAAGAAAAGCAGCAAGTATCACACGGGGCCGCAGAAAGCGTACTACAAGGGCGTCAAGACGTGGGACCCTTGGAAAAAGCGTTGGTGGGTAATACAGACGTACCCATGAGTCACGAAAGGCAATTTTGTGGGGTGTGGATCAGCGCAGACGTTTGGCTGGACAAGCGGCTTTCACTGGTGGAGAAGGCCTTGCTTGCGGAGGTGGAAAGCTTCACAGGCAATGGCAAGACCTTCCACAAGAGCAATGACACAATTCAGACCGAGTACGGGATAAGCAAGAACACGATTGCAAGGGCGTTGCGTAAACTGGAGCACCTTGAGTTCGTCGACATCCAATTCAACGGCAGGGTGCGTCACGTCTCACTTCGGGAAGGCAGACTCCCCAAAATGGGGAGGCAGACTATGCAAAATGGGGAAGCAGCATCCCCAAATGTGGTCGCTACTAATACAACTAAGAAAACAAGAAACAATACAACTAAAGAGAGTAAAGCGCGCCCCGTGGATTTGGAGGAGGTTGTAAAGGCTTTCACAGAGGTAGGATCGGCAGAGGACGATGCCATGCACTTCTACGACTATTACAGCGCCAATGGATGGACGCAGGGCAGGGGCAAGCCGATTAAGGATTGGAAGGCCGCGGCACGGGGATGGATCCGCAGAAGCTCACAATACAAGAAGAATGAAAGAACTCGCAAAGGCACATCAACAGCTGGCCCAACGGACGGCTCACTCATTGAGCAACATCTCCGCCGCCTCGCGAATGGATCCGGGG
>MDTG01361117.1_pt1 | contig 22089 bp, 28 predicted proteins | sample 811421 | NCBI WGS metagenome assembly MDTG01 (sample SAMN05326645, study PRJNA326480) | marine metagenome | isolation source: seawater | place: Pacific Ocean: South East | collected 2011
TATATCAAGAAATATAGCTTTTATAAACTATAAAATTCCAACATTAGTAAAAAGAAAGAATACAAGAGTTTATAATGTAGTATTAGAAAGTGGTCATAAAATGATAGTAAACAATATGTTGGTGGAAACATTACAACCAAGCAATAAACTTTATAAACAAAAATTGTTAAAGTAAAAAATTGATAATCATTTTATTTATCTCAATATTAAATAAATAAAATGAAGACTGAAGTCTTTGAAAACATAAATATAATTATTGGCGAAAATGCACAAGAAAATTGGAATTTATTAGAAAAAAATGAAAATTATTTATGGTTTCATTTAAAATCCTTTCCTTCTTGTCATGTTATTTTAGAATCAGAAGAACCAACAAAAGAAATGATATTAAAAGCAGCAAGTTTATGTAAATTATATACCAAATACAGAAATATTCCTAATTTAAAAATAAATTATACACCAATAAAAAATGTAATAAAAGCTGATAAAGTAGGAAGTGTTACATTTAACAGCAAAAGAAAAGTATTAGATATTAAAATATAATACAATATTATGGAGAAATATATAAATCTAAATAAGTTACAACCTAAGCAAATAAATCAAGTATTATATGCTCATTATGCACAAGAAGTGTGGCGTCAAAAACAAATAGACATTTTTTATCGTAAAGGTAGACCTATTTTTAACACATATATAGATAGAAACATGATATACTATAAAAAATATAATTAAAGAACTAATATAGAAGAATTTGTATATATTATGTATAGTTAATATGACTAATTTATTAAGTACAGAATCTCAAGACATGAACCAAAAAAGAGATGCATTAATCGCATTAGTTTTTGAATTTTATCGTGTATTAATGGGGGCAGGATTAATGCTATTTGTACCTCAAGAATGTAATAACACATCATGTTCACTTAGTGATAATTTAAATAGAAGTGATACTTTTTCTATTATTTGTTTAAGTATTAATTTATTTACTGCAGTCACGTTTTTAGCATTATATGGAGTCGAATTTAAGCGAGAATCAAAGCTTATATCTTATTTAGAAGTAAATAAAAATAAACCAATGGATTGCAAAAGTGTTGAAGTTGAACTAGAAAGATTACATATTAGTTATAAAAATATTATATGGGATATGGATTATTACTATAAAATAACTGGTTATTTTTCATTTCTTATATTTTTAACAAATACTGTTCTTAGCGGTATTTCTATATTTGATAGATATTTAGATGAAACAACTGTTACTGTTTTAATTACAAATATATTATTTATGGGATTGAAGATTTATGAAGTATTAACTATTGTTTATACTGACAAAAATGTATTTCTTAGTGCATTTTTAACAAAGCGTGTTCAATATAATGATGTAGACCCAGATAAACTTAATAAAGTAAAAGATGGTTTTTTGTTTGAAACTGTACCTCCTCCTCCAGTTGCAAAAAATAGATTACTAGAACAAGATGCTGCGGAACCCAAATTATTAGAAAATTCAGCAAGTGAAGAATCGATTGCATCTTCAGATGCAAGCACAGTTGCAAGACATACACCTCAAAAACCAGTTGATATTAGAGACCTAGGTTATATTATATAATTTTTTTATTAAAATATATATATGAAAAAAAAAATATCTATTTATCAATATATTATTTTTATTATTATAGTTTATTTATATAGCATACCACGTTACTTTTCATATTTACCTACTTTACCTATTTATGATAATAATGAAGCAGACGAAGTTTATGAAATTACTCTAAAAAGGACAAATGAAGACATTGATTTTTTTAAATTAACAGATAATTCAGTTACTAGTGCTTTTTTACCTTATGTTGAAGAAACTTATAATAATTTAGTTAATATATTAACTCAACCTTTATTAATTTATTCGTTTAGTTTTCCAAAATATTTAATTAATAGACCACGACCATATCAAGTAAATGAAAATATAATAAAATTAGAATCAAATACTGATAAAACTCCATCTTATCCTGCTGGTCACGCATTTCAAGCATATGTATTAGAGCATATACTTTCGAAAAAATACCCAGAAAAAAGAGAAATATTTAAAAATATAGCATTTAAATGTGATTATGTACGAGTAATTGGTGGTATACATTATAAAAGTGATGGTGAATTTTCAAAATATATTGTAAACAAATTAGTCGCAATGGGATTAATATAAAATTGAATTATTATTTAACATTATTTGTTTTAAATAATAAAATGACGTGTCAAGTTGAAAAAAATTCAATGATGCATGTTTCATCACATGATAGTAGTCTATTATATGATGAAATTAATAATGCAATTTTTGATATTAATGAATCAAAAAATAAAGATAATTATAAAACGATTGAATCTTTATTTAATTTAAATTTAATTTCGGAAAATACAAAATGTAAATCATGTAAAAATCATTATTCATTTATAAAATGTAAGCATTGTAAAAATGAAACTTGTGGTGAGGACGGTTGTTGTACGTTGTTTCCTGATTATAATGGTTATATTTCAATATGTAAAAAATGCGAAAAAAATATTAATAGAAAATTAATTCCATACATTGATGCGGAAGACGATGAAGATAAAAAAAATATAATATTAATAAATAAAATTATGCGTTTATTAAGATGATTCCCACAATTCATCAACAAGCCCATATTTCAAGCAAATATCTGATTCCCACCATAAATCGTGCTTTAATATTTCATTAATTTCTTTTTTTGGTACATTCGTATATTCTTTATATATATCTTTAATTTTATTCATTAATTTTTTGTTATTTGCATAATCATCTTCCAATTCAGCCATTGTTCCCCAATAACTTGAAGACAATTGATGAATTAACATATAAGCGTGTGGTCTAATATATCTCTTTTTTCCTGTAACACTCATTAATGTTCCTGCTGAGGCTGTTGCCCCATCAATAATTGTAACAACATCTACCTTACATGACGTAATAACATCTATTGCTGTAAATGCATCAAATACAGAACCTCCAAATGAACTAATATGTAAATAAATAACAGGTGGTTCAATAGAATAATTTTCGGAAACACTTAAATTTTCTTTTTCAGCTTTTCTAATTAATTCAGATAATTCAAGAACTGAGTTTCTATCTACTTCTGCATAATAATAAATATGATTATTCACTTTTTTAATTTTTTGATTTTCTTTATTCACTGCATTTGTCTCAGTATCACTATCATCACCTATATCAGATAATGCGGATGACACATGTCCATTACCGCTTTTAGGTGTAGTTCCGTAGTAAATTCTTTTAGCAGGCATTTTATTATTGAAATATAATTGTAGTAAATTACAATTCAATTTTTTGAATTAAAAGGATGAGACAATATACATCTTTTTTAACCTTTTTGTATATAATACTATCCAATTAAATAACCACAATTGTGATAATATGTATATAATTGTTGGTATTGTCATTAAAAATGCATTATTGTTTAATATATAAAAAATATAATATGGAAAAATAAGAGCACGTATAATAAAATATACTATTATAAATCCAAAATCATATTTTAAATTTAATATTTTATGTTTTTTCATCATATCTCTTATATTGACAATAAGTGAAGTAATTTCTATTATACCATATAATTCAATCATATGTTTTAAATAAATAAAATCAATTGATGAATACTTAATTAATCCTACTTGAAATATACTTAATGTATGATGTATAATATACGTCATACGTTGATGATAAATATATTCTACAATTGAATCTGTAAAAAAATAAATAAAATGAATAAAAAATAAAAAAGATTTTATTTCATTAAATGTTTCTTCTGTTATGTTATTTATTAATATATAATGTGCTATACCAAATATATTATAAAACATGTGAATTAACATAATTGTTCTATAAAGTATTGAAATATTTTTAAATATATATTTAAAGATAATCTAAAAAATATAAGTATAATGATGAAGCTATTTTTAGTTGCTTTGTATTTTCTGCCAGGAGTATTATCCAATAATTATTGGAAAGAATTTGAAAACTATATTCGAAAACACAATCGTTTTTTTGACACACTAGAAGATTTTAAATATAGGTTCGAAGTTTTTTCTGACAATATGAAATTTATTGAACATCATAATTCATTAGGACTAAATAGTACATTAGGATTAACTCCATATGCAGATTTTACGCATGAAGAATATAAGAATAAATTATTTCGTTTTCGCGGACCATTGTTTAACAAATGCTCAAAATTTGAATTAACTGAAAATAATTTGCCTAGTTCATGGGACTGGAGAAATAAAAATGCTGTAACAGATGTAAAAGACCAAGGACAATGTGGTTCTTGTTGGTCATTTAGTGCAACTGGTGCTATAGAAGGTGCATGGTCTATTAATAATAATGAATTAATTTCTTTATCTGAACAACAATTAGTGGATTGTTCTTCATCTTATGGAAATCACGGATGTCATGGTGGTCTAATGGATGGAGCATTTGAATATGTTATGGATAATGGTATTTGTAGTGAAGAAGAGTATAGTTATGTTGCTAAAAAAGAAAATTGTGAACAATGTACTACAGTAGTTGAACTATCAGGATGTAGTGATGTTGACCCGAATAATGAAATAGTATTAAAAAATGCTGTTTATACAACTCCGGTTTCAGTTGCAATTGAAGCTGATACACGTGAATTTCAGCTATACAAAAGTGGAGTAATTACTGGAGATAGTTGTGGAACTAATTTAGACCATGGTGTATTAATTGTAGGATATGGAGAAGATAATGGTGTTAAATATTGGCTTGTAAAAAATAGCTGGAGCACATCATGGGGCGATAATGGTTATGTAAAAATCGAACGAACTGATTCCACAAATACACCTGGTGTATGTGGAATTGCAAGTCAACCATCATTTCCTATTGTTTAATTATAAATAATTATATAAGTATATATTATGGCTAATATTCCACAAAGATATATTCCTTCATTTTTAACAAAGAAAGATAAATCAAAGCAAAAGAAAGAATTAAAAAAATCTAGAAAAGCATATCGTTCCAATAAAAAATCAAAGTATTATACTCGTAAAAAAGTAAAATCATTTCAATCCACGGAAAGTCCACATATTAAAAAAGCTAGAGAAATTTATGGAGTTGCTACAGTAAAACCTTCAAAAGAACTATCAAAAAAGACTATGTGCTCAATTAATGCATTAAGAAAAATTATGAAAAAAGGACAAGGAGCGTATTATAGTTCAGGAAGTAGACCTAATCAAACCGCTCATTCATGGGGAATCGCTAGACTTGCAAGTACAATTACTGGTGGAAAAGCTGCAGCAGTTGATTTTAATATTTTAGAAGAAGGATGTCATCCTAAAAGTAAAGCACTTAATTTAGCAAAAAAATCAAGAAAAAAACATAATTATGGGAAACGTCGTGTAAAATCAGTTAAACTTTAAATAAAAAATACTATATTACATGAGTATATATTATTTTTTTATCATCTATGACTAGTAATTTCTTTATGGTCGCTAATTGATTTAGTACATGATTTATGTTCATGTAAATTCATAAATTTAATTGGATTATTACATATTTTACAGTTTCCTATTGATAATTCGTAACAAAAATGTTGCTTAACAATAAATGGTTTCCTCTGTGTTCTAATTTCATATGAATTTAAACCAGTTTTAATTTTGTGTTTATGAATTTTTATATACTGTAATCCATTTTCATCACATGTATTATTGTTTAAAATGTCAAAGTCATTGATAACTTCTAATTCTTCTTCACAGTCAACACAATATATTTTGCAATTTTTTATATGCTCTTCCAAAGTTTTATAGGACATAGATTTTAAACAAACAGGACAATTTACATTTCTTTCAATACATTGATTTTTTAAATGCATTCCTAAATCATATACATTATTGCACTCTGTATTACATTTTCTACAAATTGTTATACCATTTTTCCCCATAAATCTCCAAAGGGTTGGTTCAGCTACATCTTGAGGGTCTCTTCCTAATTCACCATATGTTTCCCATCCTCTTATTGTAATCCAGCAACAATTTGAAAAACATTTAAATCCATTTTTCTTTTGTTTTTTTTGAAAAGACATATAATCTCTTACACAAAGTAAACAAAGAGGGTTTGATTGCGAAAATTTACACTTCTTTGGTCTACTAATATCGTGAACACCGTCAATAGGATAACCATTTAATGTAACTGGACATTGCGCAATTTCATGACATATATTGCAAACATTTGTATAAGACATTTTTTATATACTTATTTTAAATTTGAAATTTCAATTTAATATAAAATTGATTTAATAAAATTTATGTAAGTAATATATAAATATGAAAAAGAACCATGGCTTTTGTAGTGGTTATTAAAAAGGTAGATACTTTTGTGGATCCTGAAAAAATAGTAAATATTCTTACTGAAGAATATAATGTATCAATTGAATTCATGAAATATTATGAAAAAAGAAAAATAAATGAAATAAAAAATACCTACACATTACGTATTAAGTTTCACTCATTTTACAGAGATCAAGAAAATGTAAGCAAATTTTACGATGAATTAGTAAAATATGAATGGGTTAAAATACCAATTAATGAAAAATCATATAAAATGTCCCTCAACTTAAAAGATTATTATGCATATATCAAATACTGAGTCAGTAAATGTAAGTATAACAAAAAAATTACTAAATATATTTTCAATAATTATTTAAATAAATAATATTAATTAATTTATAATGGAATTTACAAGTCAGTCAAAAAAAGTAAATGAAGAAAGTGAAAGCAACCTTTTTTTATTAGAAGAAACTTTAAAAGAAAATGCAAGAATGTATGAATATATGTCTGCATCTAATCCTAATTTACCGCAGATTCCTGTTTTAATTCATGAACATGAACATTATAAACAAGGAGAAACTAGAATGATTCCATTTGATTTAAGTAAACAATTAGGTATAAAATATGTTGCAACATCACCAAATTTACTTGCATCTTTTATACGTATTAAAAAAAATGAAACTTACATATATAATTCTCAGTCAACATCCAATGTTTTTTATATTATAAAAGGTAATGGAAAATTTACTAATCGTAATTATAAAGCTATAAATTATTCAGAAGGAGACTTAATTGTTTTACCAAGTGGCTCTAATTTTGTAAATAATAATATATTAATTAATTCACAAAATGAAGATACTGCAATATATTGTATTAGTGATGAACCTTTGTTGAAATATTTAAATGTTGCTTCATTAGGTAATAATTTTGAACCAACTATATTTAGGAAAAAAGAAATGTTAGATAAAATAGAAGAAATATCACATGAACCTGATGCAAAGCATAAAAATAGACTAGGTATTTTATTAGGAAATAAAAAAACAGACCCAATTGAAAAAGGTGGAAGTGGAACATTAACATTAACACCAACAATGTGGAGTTTATTAAATGTATTACCTGCTAATTCTTACCAAAAACCACATCGTCATAATTCAGTAGCACTTGATTTATGTGTTTCAGGTGGTTGCGAAGGTGTTTACACATTAATGGGACCAGAGCTTGATGAAAATAAAAATGTTAAAAATCCTATTAAATGCACTTGGGAAAATGGATCTGTATTTGTAACACCACCTGGATGGTGGCATTCACATCATAATGATACAAATATTGATTCTTATGTATTACCAATACAAGATGCAGGATTGTATACATATCAAAGAACTTTGAATATAGAATTTAGTTAAAAATTGAATTTACATGCTTTCATTCTTCATGTAAAATCAAATATGCAGGATATTGAAGACATTTTTAAAAAAGACAAGAATAAATATAATTCTTTTTATGAAAATGTAGATGAAACATTAGTATCTTTTGTTACTAAGCTTAGTGAAAAATATTATAATAATATTTATGATGTAGAAGAATATTTAAAAGAACTAAGAAAAGAGTTTCATATCAATCCGTCCAAAGTACAAATGACATACGTTTATGATACATTGTTAAAAAATGAAATAATAAATGAAAATAATGTATTAAAAAAATATACAAAATCCAAAGAAATGCGTGGACTATCGGGCGTGATTGTAATTTCAGTTATTACTAGTCCTTATCCAGAATTTACAAATAAAAAAGGAGAAACAGTAAAACAAGGTTTTAGTTGTAAACATGATTGTTTTTATTGTCCAAAAGAAGTGGACGAAAATGGAAAAGAAATAAATCCACGTAGTTATTTAAGCGATGAACCAACCGTAGCACGCGGCCTACAAAATAATTTTGATGCAGTTGACCAATTTAATGACCGCGCATTTCAATATATGTTAAATGGACATTATGTTGATAAAATAGAAATTATAGTTCTTGGTGGAACTTGGACTGAATATCCACGCGAATATCAAGAAAAATTTATTAGAGATATATTCTGGTCAGCAAATACATTTTATAGTATTCAAAAAAGAGAAAAGAAAACACTTTCAGAAGAACAAAAAATAAATGAAACAGCACCTTCTCGTATTATAGGACTAACACTAGAAATGCGACCGGATTCTATTAATGATGAAGAAATAAATTGGTTGCGATATTTAGGTTGTACACGTGTTCAATTGGGAGTTCAACATATTGATAGAAAAATATTGAAAAAAGTAAATCGTGGATGTTATGTCGAAGATGCTATGTTTGCATTAAAAAAACTAAAAAACTATGGTTATAAAGTTGATGCACATTGGATGCCAGATTTACCTGGTAGTACTCCTCAAATTGATAAAAATATGTTTGATACAATATTAAATGGTTGTGGACTTCAGTTTGATCAATGGAAAGTGTACCCAACATCGGTTGTTCCATGGACTAAAATTAAAAAGTGGCACGAAGAGGGTAGTTATATTCCATATACAGATGAAGATCCAGAAAAGCTGATTGACGTATTATTATATGTTAAAAATAGAGTTCATCCTTGGATACGTCTAAACAGAGTTGTTCGTGACATTCCAAATTATACCAGAGATGGTACATTGTATATTTATGGTGGAAACAAGGTAACAAACTTGCGTCAGATTCTACACAATAGATTGAAAGAATGTGGACAATTTTGTAGATGTATTCGATGTAGGGAAGTAAAAAAGAATTTAACATTCATTAATTTTGCAAAGCCAGTTGTAAGAAAATATGATTCTTCAAACGGAATCGAATATTTCATTAGTATGGAAACTGGAAACTCAATAAACTCTAAATTCATAAATGGAAAATGGTATAATTATGAATATTTAGAAGAGCCTGGAATTATGTATGGCTTTGTAAGGCTAAGATTATGTGATAATTCAAACAATGAATATTTACATAAAATAAAGAATTGTGCATTAATCCGCGAATTACACGTATATGGACAAGTAGTAACAAGTAATAAAAACAATAAATTAGATGAAAAAGCTCAAAATAGTGGTTTTGGAAAAATATTAATGAAAAAGGCTGAAGAAATTGCTATTAGAAATGGATATTATTCAATCGCAGTTATATCAGGAATTGGAGTGAAAAATTACTATAGAAAATTACAATACGAAGAACATGATACATATATGATTAAACGTATATATTTTTACGATATAATTATATGTTTAATAAATACTAGTGAATTTTACTTTAGTCTTTGCTTTGCGATATCATTTGTATATATGTTTCTTATTTGAAATAAATATAAATTTTTAATTTATTACAAAATTATAAAATTTATATAATATAGTATGCCTAATAAATATTTAAAAACACGAAAAAAATCACAGAATAAAAAACGACGAAGTAAAAGTAAAAAGTTTAAATTGTCTTCTTATTCAAGTGGTATTCCCGTTTTTTTCGTAAGACATGGTGAATCAACAAACAATGTCATACAAGAACCGTTGATTGAAAGAAAAATGAATAACGAAATAACAGATGAAGAATTTGAAAGAATATGGAAATCAAATAGAATGGATGACCCAGATTTAACTTTGAAAGGTAAAGAACAGGCTATAGCTTTAGGAAAATATTTAAAAAAAGGATTAAATATTTCTAATCGTAAAATGCATGTTTATTCTTCTCCATTTAAAAGAACATTAGATACTACTGATGGAATTACAAAGTCATTTAATAAAAATGATTATAAAGTAACTGTACGTCCAGATATATTTGAGAATGGAGGTGTATATTCTGTAAATAAAAATAGCGAATTGACAAAAGGTGAATGCTTTTCAGGGAGTGAAATTAAAAATAAATATAATTATAATGTTGATTTATTACCATCTGCCGGACCATGGTACACCGGAAATAGAGAAGATGATACTAAAAGTAAAATGCGTGCAGAAAGAGTAGCAAAATGGATTAAATCAAAAGAATTCAGAAAAGAAAATGAAAATAAAATTGTTCTTATGGTGATGCATGGTAATTTTATTGATTATTTGTTAAAAGAAATTATGAATATTAATGCTAAGTTGAATTTTAAAACTATGTCTGAATATGAAGTTCATTCTATTTATTTTGATACTCCAAATACGGCTACTTCATTATTTGTTGTTCGTAATGGAAAAATAATAATAAAAAATATATGTAATGTTGACCATTTAAACTTACCTGCAGAATATAGTATTATTAATAATATTTAATTTTATATATTAAAACTGCATTAATATATAAAATTTATAATTCTATTTGTATATTTTTTTGTTGAATATTTTCTATAAATACTTCTTTGAATCCATTATTTGGAGGAGGGGTATACTTGCATACATCTATACAATCACATATATCATTTTTAGAATATGGAAAATGATATATAGCATAACATTTTTTAGGAATTTTTTTTGCTTCCACTGTGCTCATTGAACGAACTAATTTTGAAATAAATAATATCATCTTTATGTTTTTATTAAATAAATAAAAATGTTTTTATTTCAATTTTTTGTTAATTTATTTAACTAGCAATTAATCTTAATGGAATATGATGATGTTTTATTTTTTTGGAAGAAGTAAAATGACTATTTGATGTTTTTTTCTTATATTTTCTTTTTGAAATATTTTTTACTGCTCTTCCTCCTTTTGCACAACCTCTTTGATATCTTTTTTTGGATTTTCTTATTTGCTTAGATTTTTTTGTTATCTTGGATTTTTTATTTGTTTTTCTTTTTGATTTTCTTTTTCCACCTCTTTTCATGTGCTCATAGTGGCCCCTCTCTTCATTCACGAACGTCTGGTAGTCGTTACTCCTTGGTAAATTTCTTCTATAGCTATTTTTCGCTGCTTCACTAGGTTTGAAAGGATTGAAGACGGGTTTCACATCCATATCATCAATAGTGGTTGTTGATGAATTATTACTTGAGAATGAATCTTTACTTGGGAATGAATCATTACTTGAGAATGAATCTTTACTTGAGAATGAATCTTTACTTGGGAATGAATCATTACTTGAGAATGATTGATAACTAAAATTTTCATTTTCACTTGAAATCCTTGTAATCTCTTTAATTTTTTCTTCGATTTCACTTTTCATATTGTTAAGTATTTGAGCAAAAACATCATTTCCAATTCTATTTCTAGTATTTAATAATTTGGTTTGTAAATTATCCATAAAATTTGGATTAACGCCATTTGTGGCGTAAATCAATGTTTCTATAGCTCTATCCAAAGGAGAAGAAACATATCTTATATTTTTTAATAGACCTTCATCTTTTAACTTTTCATATAAAGATAATGATTGTAATATTCCATTAGGTGTAAGAGGTGAATTTAAAAAATAATGTCTATAAATACGTGCATTTTTAAATTTCAAATAATTACTTATGAAAGCTAATTCACTCATTGTAAAAATACCATCTTTACTATTACATGTCGATTCATGATTTTTTTTTAAACAATCATTGTGAACATCTTTTAAATTATGAAGAGCTTCACTATGACGAATAATAAAAATATTACATTTATTATTATTAAAATCATTTATAAGTTTTTTATTCGTTTCATCAATTGGTATACTAATGATGCTCGGTTGTCTGCTATTATTATTGTTTTCATTGTTTTCATTTAAATAATTATATTTAATTTTATCTCTTCCAGTATCTTCAGAATGAATAACTGTATAATATATATCTAAATTGGAGTTTTTTATATCTAGTATTAATTTAATACAACTACCATTTCTAAATCCCTCTTTATTTTTAAAATCAAAAAATAAATTTAATAAAGAATTTTGATGTCCTGCTATAAATATATTTATTTTTGGATTTTCACTTGGCTTAAATGTATTACTTAATCCTGTTAGTAAATATAACCAATTATTACTTTTTTCTTTTAGCTGTAAATCAATGGGTAGAACTTCAAATGGATTTTTACTTACTCCTTGATATAAATAACTATTTGGAAATTGTTCTTCAGTCTTAGCACTAGTATAGTTTACTCTTTTTTGCATTATTCCGTTACTAAAATCTGCAACACAATTTTCATTTGTAAATCCTTGTCCACATTTAAAATTAGGACCTGTCATTCCTTTACTTAATTCTTTTAATCTAGGAATTATATATATTGTATTATTTTCAGACAATACTGATTCTCTATTTACAATTGACATAATATATATATAGATAAATTATTTAAAGTAATATATTTATTTATATTATAATGGTACTAACACGCAGTCAAACACAACCTCAAAATACACATAAATATGATACAAGATTACAATACAATAAAAAAGAAATGACAAAGAAATATTTAGAAATGATGGAAAATACAGATAGAACTATAAAATCAAGAATGTCATCTACATCACCATGTCCTAGTCCTGTAGCTCAAATTTTACGTAGAAGTAAAAGAATTCAAATTCTAATGTAAATATATTATAAAAATAATTATTATTCATATAATATATGACTAAATATTGGAAAGATTTAAAACCAAAAACAATGAAAAATTATAGTTCTTCATGTTTTATATTACCAAAATTAAAAAAATATCCTATTTGTGATAAGTTTACAAGAAAAATAAATTGTAAAGGACTACTAGCTGCACACAATCGAGCTGCATTAAGTATACGACGTAATTTGAAACCTAAAATATACTCGTATCAATCTGTTATAAATAAAACTAAAAAATTGGCAAAAAATCAAAAGTGTAAATGGGTACAAAAAGGAGGAAAAACTAAAAAACAATTTTTATATAATCCAAATAATCCTAAAAAAAGCTTTGATGTATATATTGACAAAAATCCAAATGACACAATACATATGAAATATACTACAATACAAGATGTAAAAAATACTATAATAAAATTAGAAAAATTATATAAAGCAAAAAAATATCCACATAAACGTATTTGGCAAGTTGGAATGATATTAAAAGTTCGATTGGAAGCAATAAAAAAGCATCAAAAATCGCTTTATCCAGACGCAAAAAATGTATATAAACGATTCATAATTGCCAATAAATATTTTAAATTTTTAGGTCAACGTAGCAAAAAGAAAACATTTGATGAACGTAAAGCAATGGTATTTAAAGTCTAGATTTTTTCTATAAAATTACTAATATAGCTATTGCAATTATTAAAAAAGATATAAGCATTGTTGTCATTGTCAAGATATATTTAATAGAACTCATTAGTATTATATTATATAAAAATAAAAATAACTACACAAACGAATTTGACAAATTGAAATAATATTTAAACTCTAGATTTTTCAATAAATTCAATCGTTTTTACCTTATTTACAAAATTACCTACATTTACCCATTTATCTTTTTCATTACATTTATAATATTTAAAAAAATGTTCAACATAGTTTAATGTATTCTTAGGAACATCATCAATAGTATTCCATTCTTCAAAAGTATTTTCTACTTCATGAACTGGAATTGCAATAACTTTTTCATCAGGTCCTTTTTCATCTACTGTCTCTAACATACCTAATACTCTACATTTTACATGACACATAGGCAAAAACGCTGTAGAATTTATTATTAATACATCCACAGGATCTCCATCTCCGGCAAGTGTTTTAGGAATAAAACCATAATTTCCTGGGTACATCATAGGCACTGGTAATACTCTATCAACACATAATTTTCCATCATCTATTTCATATTTTACATTTGACATGTAAGGAATTTCTACAACAACATCTATGACGTCATTACTCATACTCTTTTGTATAATATATGTTTATATACTATTATAGTAAACATATATAAACATATATTACATTATAATTTATACAGATAATGAACTCCATTATTTTATATTTTTTGTTTTTCAATTTCAGTTATGGATTTATACATAACAATATTTTAAAAAGAACTCCAGTTAAAATGTCATCTTCAAATGACAGTCCTCCAGAAATTTGGCAACTTTTAAGTAAAAATCTTAAAAATACTGCACGTGACTGGTTTGTACAGCGAGCTGAAAAAGTTGGCATTGACTGGTATGGACTTGTTGCTGAAAATAAAAAGGATATGGAAAGATTAAAAGAATTATATAAAGATTCCAGTGATAATTCTATTGTTTATCCAAAATATTATACACAGCCATTTCATGGATATGATACTGGAAATTTAAATTGGGATGCTGCATTGGAAGGTGAGGCTGCTACATTAAGTATGGCTATTAATTATTGGAAAGAAGCTAATCCTATTAAAACACAAGACTGGTTAAGATATAATATTACAAATAATATCAAACAATACATTAGTGATTATTCTCCATATTTAAACGTTAACAGTATAATGGATGTTGGATGTTCTGTTGGTATTTCTACCGAGTTTTTATATAAAACATTTCGTGATGTAGAAACTTTTTCAGGAATTGACTTAAGTCCTTTTTTTATTGCAATGGCAACATTACGCTCAGAAAAATTCGATTTTCCTATTAAATACTTCCATAAAAATGCTGAAAATATGCATTCTTTTTCAGATAATTCATATGATTTAATTGTATGTAATTTTATTTTTCATGAGTTACCCGAAGAAGCTAGTAAAAATATATTACGTGAAGTGAACCGAATATTAAAACCAGGAGGTGTATTAGCCATTATTGATTTAACACCGAAAGTAGTAAACGATAATTTTTTGGTAAGTCGTTTTAGAAAATGGGCATTTGAAGTTACTGAACCACATATTTATGGGTATTACAAAAGAGATTTAAAAGTAATGATGGAAGATTCTAATTTTTTCGACATAAATAGTGTCCGAAATGACCCTATAAATACAGTATGGATGGGAGTAAAATTAGATACTGTTATTAGTCCAGAAGTAGTCGAAAAAGATGAAAATGAAAAAGAAGAATCTCTCGATGAAGTTAAAAAAGAAAAAAAAAGATATACTCTTGAAGTGTCCACAGAAGGAACATTATTAGAATATTTAGTTTAAAATACACAATATTTATGTCATTTTTAATTCTTTGTCATAAATATATTTAAAATCCAATAATTTATAATTTGTTTCTTTGAAATTATCGTCCAATTCCAAATAAATAATTTTATCCTCAGGCAATTTATACTTTTCAAAATCTTTATCATTAATATTATGTAAATATTTCATTAAAACACGTGCTGTATGCTTATGCGTGACCAATAAAGGAAATTCATTTTGTTTTACTAATGGAACAATTTTCTCTAAATAAAAAGGTATTGTTCGATTATATACATCTTTTTTTGATTCTCCGTATTTGATTTTTTCGAAATATTCTTTGGAATCATTACACATATCAACAACTTGATACTGTTTTTCAATTGTATTATCAATAACTGGTGGCATCATGGTATAATTAGAACGCATCTTTTTAGTAAATTCTACACCATATTTATTTCTTATGTATTCTCTTTCAACCCCTTCTAGTGTACCATAATGCTTTTCATTTAATCTCCAGTCAGTATTTATAGCTACTTCTTTTTCTAAATTTTTATTAATAATTTCAGAAGTATTTATGGCTCTTTCCATTATAGACGAATAAATAATACTAGGATTCATAGAATAATGATTTAACGTTTTTGCCATATTAAACGCATCTATTTTTCCCTTTTTATTTAAAGGTATATTTGTCCACCCTGTAAACTTGCTTTCAAGATTCCATATTGATTGTCCATGTCTGACAATCAATAATCTTCGAGCCATTTATATATAATATTAATAATATATTTCATTTTTATATAATATTAATATATAATGCAAAAAGTAATCAAGTATTTACTTTACTTTATTATTACTATTAAAGTACTATTTATTTTATCAATTATAAGAAATACATTAAACGGGAAAGTAATATCAAATACAAAAGTTAAAAAAAAAATTAAGAAAAGAAAAGAAATTTTTCATGAAACATTCTTATTTTTAACATATGTATTATTAATATTATTATTTAATCCTTTTCAAAAAAATATTAAACTCAATGAAAATCCAACAGAAAGTAGACATTTACAAATAGTAATTTTTGCTTTAGGTATTATTCAATTAATTAATTTTGATTATACATTAATTTACATGGCTCCGCAAGAATTTATTAATAGTCTATAATTATACATTGGTTGAACCAAAGCCGCCACTTCCTCGCTCAGTAATTCCAAATATAGAGTTATCCATTGAATCCATAATTTTTACTTGAAATTCAGATAAATCTGGCATACAAATTTGAACAAATTTATCTTTATATTCTACTTTAAAATCATGTGCGTAGTAGCCTGTTTTATGATTTCCATTATTATCTAATTTTGCAATAATATTACCTCTATATCCACTATCAATTATACCAACACTATTTGCAAGACGTAAAGGTGTTTTCGATATACTTGATCTGGGATACAAATAAAATGCACTTGGTATTTGCTCATCTGAAGAAGGATGTTTTTTATATGCTGCACATACTATTTTAGTATCCATTGTATATGTTTCACCATGTGAAATCGTATCAGGTTTTAAATTATATAAATCAAACCCAGAATCAGGATAATTTGATTGAGCTATTTTATTATTATGATTTTCTACATGTATTTTATAAAGTTCTTTTACAGAATCATTATCATCGTTTACGTAAATATAAAGCGTATACTTCATTTTAATTATAATATAAGTAAATCTCTATATTATAATTTCAATTTTTAAAATAATTGGTGTTGACTTACTAGTTCTTGTGCTATCATTCCAAGAGTACCTATCATTGCTAGTCGCCCATTATTTAATTCTTTATTTAGTAATCCGACTGATTTTTCATCTTCAGGATTAAATATACCAATACCAATATCACCTGGCTGATAATCTTCTTTTAATTCAAATGTGTTGGTTACAGGATTTTTCCAGCCATTAAGTAAATGAGAAAATTCATACAAAAATATACTTGCAACAGTAAATAATTGAATAGAATCGTCTAACTTATTGAATTGATTAATACCTAATTCACTATTAAATCTTTCGGATAATGGAATAAAAATAGAAGCTAACATGGCATAACGACCATGTTTTAATTCTGCTTCACGTAAATATTTAACATCATATTTTTCAAATTTTTCAGAAAATTTTAAAGGATCAAAATATCCTAATGGAGGAGTGTCACCAGCAATGATTGCTGAATTAATAGGTTGCACTTTCTTGGTTACTTGAGTAAGTCTAGAAAAAGCAGAGGCGAAAAAAGGTAGCATAAGAAAACTAAGGATTCTCATTATATAGGTATACTAATTATTTATATTTAAACCATTTCTAATGTATTTACTATTATATTATGAATTATGACGTGGCATAGTAACATTATGACTTAATATTTATTTTTATATATTTATATATTATATATGAAAGGATTTATATTTGGATTTATTGATAACCTTATTGTTGCAATTTCAGCTATATTAGGTATTCATATTGAAAGTTATTTTAGTGGAAATGGAACAAATGGAGCAGTTTATGGAGCATTAATAGGACATACGATTAGTGATATGTTTGCAGGATATGTTGATTTTGGTTCAAAAATAGCAATTAACATGGGACTTGGATGTTTACTTGTTATTATAATGGTGTATATATACAATTCATCTGTAAAAAGCTAAATAAAAATAAAATATTATGATTTTTAAAAAATTGATTTCTCTTTATATAAAAACAAAATAAAACTATGATAAATCTTGATATTAGCAAACTATCAGTTAGTTTTTATGTTAATTCTAATGAAATAATATGTTTTCCGATTATGTTTATTTACATAGGATACTTATATTTTGTAAAAACAAAAGTGAAAAATTATATTGTGCATAATGTAAATATCTCAAAAAGCAGAATTAAATCGCACACACATCTTATAAATCGGATTGTAGCTAGCAATCATGCAATTATTCAATCATTTATATGTATTATATATTGGAATTATTATGACAATATATTTACTTTGCCAAATAATCATTCATATAAAATACAATACTTGGCATTTGATATAATGAATGGATACTTGATTTTCGATTTATTAATAGATACAATATGGAATATTTTCAATAATGATAACATAAGTATGCAAATGTTTGTGCATCATATAACAGGATTAATTTCGATGTATAATATTCGTCTATATGATTCTGTTCCAGGATTTCATTATATTATGATTGTGTTTTTGGCTGAAATATCTACTCCCTTTCTTCATATGTCATGGATTTTATATCATTTTAATATGACTAATGTATGGTATTATAAACCTATAGGTTATACGTTAATATTGACATTCTTTGTATTTAGAATATTACTTTCACCATATTTATTATATAAATTAATTAATGAAAGACATGTATGGAATAATAGTATATCATACATGTTTGAAGTAAATTTGTTAATATCCGTTTTATTTATAATATTGAATTATTTGTGGTTTACTAAGCTAATTAAAATGGCTTTTACTAAAACAAAGACTGAGTAATTTATTCTATATAAACTACTAATAGAATGAGTATTATTTTTTAACTTACATTTTTTTTATTACGAGTTTATCTATTATTTCTTCATTATCATAAGAAAAACAATATAAATCTCCAGTATAGTCGCTAACAATTGAAAATATGATTGTTTCATTTTTATTAATACATGATACATCCTTCACTTTTTTTTCATTTTTAGAATTGGAAATGAAAACAATGTTTGATTCATTTTTATTCCAGGAAGTACCAAAATTTAAATTATTATTCTCCAAATTTTCAATAATATAAATATTATTTGGTACAAATTCAATTGATTCACCAATATTTCTATTAATTTCATCTTGGTCTTTATTAAATATAAAGTTTGAATTTGTATCTTTTTCATTTTTTTTTACATAATATTTTACAACATCATATTTATCGTCTATTTTTTCTTCAATTTCATCTTGTCGTAATGAATATGTAATTTGATTTTTATAAAAATCAACAGAATAAATATTATTTTTATCTAATTGATTTATTTTTAAAATAACTAATGAATTACCTTCTTCATCTACTTTGTATTTAAATAAAATTTCATTTTTTTTATTTTCTTCTTCAATCATTCTATTTTTTTGGTCTTCTTCATCTATTATATTTTTTGCTGTTAAATAACCGGTTACTGCAGCAGGTACACTAGTTGAGCCACCCCATGGACTTCTAAGTATAGATATATCACCAATATAGACATTGTTTGTATCATTTACTTTATTATTTTCATTAACAACGTCTACTGCAGTTCCATGATAATGATATATTGAATTGGATTGGAGCTCAATAAAATTTCTATTTATTATACTTTCAGGAATATTATTATCCAAGCTAAATCCACACTTTTTTAATAAATTGTGATTAATTTGAAAACAATTATATAAATCTTCTATATACTTATCATCCTTTTCAAGTTTACCGTTTTCATTATAAACCATAAAATGATTTAATGTTACTTTTGGAGGTACATCATTTTCTTTATCTTCTACTTTAACATTACCAGAACCTGATAAATTAGTTGATTGTGCAAAAGTAACTATTAGATTACCTTTATAATCATCACCAGGAACTGTAGACAAATATGTTTGCCACTTTAAATCATTATCTCGAGTTTGTAAATGTCCTATTATGTTTTCAGCATCAAGTCCTAAATCTGATTCTTTTGTTTCTGTGGTTTGTATAGTATTTTCAACCGATTCTCTTAGTACACCTACTAATCTTGCGTCAGCTTTATAACTCATCAATCTATAATTATAATTATTTCCATGTTTCCAAATTAATGTATCAGTTAAATCATAATCACTACCTAAATTACCAAATTGACTACCACCTCTATGTCCTCCTCCATTCCAATAATCTCCCATATTATATACATATTTAACACCAGTACTGGTACTTAATCTTGGTTCATTATCTACTTTGTTACCATTTTTTGCTTTATTAACATCACTATCTGATAATTTTGTATGTCTAAAAATAGCATGCATTGCTTTGTTTCTTGAGTTTAATGAACTATTTCTTAAATCATAATCACCACCACCACCTATATTATATATATTTAATCCTAATGATGTTAATTCATCATTAGTATAATCCGCTACCTTTTCTTCTGAAACGGTTTTTTGAGTTGTAGTTTTCTTACAATAACTTAAATAAAATCCAGCATGGTCAAATAATTTATTACCACATATTTCTTCACTATAACCACTTCTTTGTAATATTGCAGGTGTTTGTATTGCACCACTACATAAAATTATTTTGTTTCCATAAAATTTTTCATTATTAAATGTTGTCAAATATTTTGCATTTCCATCATCATTTATACTAATATTTTTCACTGATTTTCCATATTGGACTTCAACTCTTTCATTTTCAATAAATTTTTCTAACAAATCACCTAATAATAATCGTTCTTTATTATCGTTATCAATATCTTTTCCATATATTTTATTATTCATTAGCAATGTATTACTATTTTTTTTTGAATTGATACAATTATATAATTCTTGCCATTTTTCATTTGGTGAATTAGTTTCACTGTAAGTGTATCGTTCTGCCTCTGTTATATTTGCAACATCTTCAAAATGAGGTTGCCATTCTTCATAATCTTTTGTAATTAATTTTTCTTGGTCAATGTACTGTAATCCAAAATGTAATGTACCTCCACCTAATCCTTTACCTAACCATACTGATTTTTCATCTGTACTTAAAAAACTATATTGATAATCAGAATCAATTTGTGCTTTTAACCAATTTTGTAGTTCGTCATAATCTTTATTTTTATAATCATTTAAATTTTTATCATTCTTTTCTAAAATTAATATTTTACTTGTTTCTCGATTTTTAGCCAAATTATATGCACATAATATTGCACTAGGACCTCCGCCCACAATAATATAATCATAAGTAATTGACATAATATATAATATATAGTTATAAAATTATATATAATAATTTTTTAATTGTATTCTAATATTCTTTTTGCTATAAGTTTTGAACCTGCTGCTGAAGGCTCAATTACGTGAATGAAATATTCACTTTTATTTAACATTTTGTCTAATGGAACAATAGTATGTTCATATTCACTTGCATAATTACGTAATTTTTTGTTCCATAATTTAATCATATTATAATATTTTTCATAATTACTTTTTCTTGGAAAATAAATTGTACATAAAAATACTCGTGCTTTTAATCCCCAGTCTGCATATAATTGATCTAAAATATGAGTATATTCTTTAAAAATTATATCAATAAATCTTTCTTCTTCCATATGAGAATATTGACTAAAATAGTTTAAAATATCATTACCTCCAGCAGATATAAAAATGGCGGTTGATGGATTATTATATTCAACTGGCATATTACTAAATTGATATAATAAATCTTCTACAGTTGCTTTATCTTTTGCTAATAAAGTAACATTTTCATGTGTGTCATGTAAAATATCAAAAACACTTTCTCCTGGTTTTACGAATTTATCATTTGCAAATACACTGTCACCCATTAATATAATTTGTTGATGTTCATTAAATCCCTCAATTTCTTTTGTCATTTTACAAATAAGAAAAAATAGAATGAATATAAAAAATAAATTGTACCAATGCTTTTTATTTATATTTTTAAACATACATTATGAAAATATAAATTTTTTATTCAA